>MDTE01181537.1_pt1 | contig 17771 bp, 13 predicted proteins | sample 811231 | NCBI WGS metagenome assembly MDTE01 (sample SAMN05326651, study PRJNA326480) | marine metagenome | isolation source: seawater | place: Indian Ocean: Red Sea | collected 2010 | reverse complement strand
TATGAAAAAATTATTAGTAATATTAGCAATCTTGACAGTTGTCCCAATAAATCTAAATGCAGCACCAGCAGCAAGCGGTGAGATATTCTTCAGAATGGACATGGCTGACACTGGAACTGAATGGGACCTATGGAGAGGTAGGATAAATTTCAAAGGCAATGCTGGAGAAAATACAAGCTACAGGCTTACTCTTGATGGCAAATACTCAGATCAAAGCTATATGGATCCATATGTGAAATACGCTTACGTAACAACAAAAACAAGCATGGGGAAATTGACTTTTGGTCAATTTGGAAAACCATGGAACAGCATGGAAGACAAATTCAGTGGAAGAAGGTTTGTTTACAAATCTGTTCCTGACTCTGAAAAGTGGATGGCTTCGCAAGACATGGGATTACAGCTTCAAACTGATTGGCTCTTCAATAAAGGCATGAAAATTTACATGACAAGCGGAGAGAATGGACAATCTGCTGAAGGTGAAGATGGTTTCATAGGCATTTTTATGCAACATGAACTTTCAGATTCAATTACATTCAGCTTGTTATCAGAATCAGGCTCTACGGGGGCAGATGATGACAATTCAGAAATGATGTTGGGGCATCTTGGATACAAAGCAGGATCGTTCTCTTTCGGTTTTGGTTTTGCTGATGGTGAGATTGATGATTCAAGCACTGGTTCTGCTGTTACCACAACAAGAGAAGGTACTTGGTTTGATGTTTCCGTTGCTATGACAGACGGTGTAACTTTGTTTTTAAGAAACAAAGACACAACAGATACTAACGAGGTTAGCAACATGGTCATGGGTATTCAGACAAAGATCAATGATTCAGTTCATGCTGCATTCGCTTTTCAATCCGACGATACAAATGGTTTGACAAAAGATACCACCAGTCTGTGTTTCGCACTTAAGTTCTAAGAAATATTTCTAAAAAAAAAGGGGGGGGATACTCCCCCTTTATCAAACCTATAATAAACCTTAATGTTGATAACATTCATTGTTTTTCTTTTTTCCCTTATGCAAGAAACCGGTTCTTACGAGTACCAAAATATTGATAATTACTTAAGTTTTTACAAAAAACTTTACAACTGCAATGACGACTTTCCGAAAGAAGATGAGAACGCCAAAATCCTAAGAGAAGAATTCCTGAGAAAGGATAAAGACAAAAATTGCTTTCTTTCAAAAAAAGAACTTGGCATCTTTGAACTCGGGTTCAACGAAATGGACGAAAGTCAGGACAGTCAAATATCTTTACATGAATTTATCTTTGAAAAAGGCCTGAGAAATGGCTTGGACCAAAACAAAGACGGATTGATTTCATCTCAAGAATGGGGGATACTGGAACAATTCCTCCCTAAAGCAATGACATTTTTCGAAATCATCGATTTTGATATGGATGAAAATATTTCCTTTTACGAATACGACATATCAAAAACAGCAGAAAGTCTAAACAATGATGATGCCCTCTCTTCTTTTCATGCAGAAATAGCATCACTGTATCCAACACTAATAAAACCAACATTTGAAAATTTAAAAAAACATGACAAAAACTCTGACGGCAAGATCCAAATTGAAGAATACCTCATGAGAGGTTCAGGTTTAGTTGTATTATTTTTTAAAGAAATGATTGATCAAATGGGCACTAAACCATTTCAAAATCCGTCAAAAGAACTCTTGCCGATATTAATAGCTTTGGATAAAGATGGTGACAATGAAATTGATATTTCTGAATATAAAGATTTTGCAAAAAGATTTTGTTTAGGGAGCAATAAACTTCCAGAAGAATCTCTATTTATCCTTTTTGATAGCGATTACTCAAACAACCTGGATTGGTTCGAAGTAGGAGCCCTTGAAGGGTTCCCATTCATTTTTGAAACAATGGATACAAACGGAAACTTCAAACTTGAGTTTGGTGAAGTTCAAGATCATTTTATGGATTTTTCAAGATACCAAAGATTCCAAGATGGGAAATTAATTTTTGATTTCAAAAAAATTGATGTGAATAATGATGGGGAATTAACGTTAATCGAAAGCGGCTTGTCTTTAGCAAATTTTCAAAAAATTGATGTGAATAATGATGGGGGCATTTCCCCAGGAGAAGCTTATGTTAAATAATAAAATATTCATTCTTGTCGTCTTTGCTTTCTTTTTAACATTTGATTTGAATTCTGTGGAGGATACAAAAATGAAAGATAATATTTCAAAAATCAAAGAAATGGCTCTTGGTGAAAATGATGCCATGAATAAATTAGCGGAATTGTGTTTGGGAATCGGACACAGGCTTTCAGGAAGCAAAGGTTTAGAAGAGGCTGTTCTTTGGGGTAAAAAATCCTTTGAAGATGAAGGGATTAATACTTTTTTACATGAAGTAATGGTTCCTCATTGGGAAAGAAATGAAGAATCTTTGTTTCTTATACAACCTTACCTAAAAAAAATGAGCTTTCTTTCTTTTGGAGGCTCTGTAGCGACATTAAATGACGAAGGTGAAATAGAACCAATCATTGCTGATGTTATTGTCTTGAATAGTATAGAAGAGTTAAGTTCTGATGTTGCAGGAAAAATAGTCCTTTTCAATATCCCAATGCCACAAAATTCCCTACAGGGCTATGGTGCAGTTTCAAAATTCAGATATTCAGGAGCAATAGAGGCTGCGAAACATGGAGCAATTGGTGCCTTGTTGAGATCCATAACGACAAATAGTTTGAACACTCCCCATACTGGTGGCATGGGTTACTCAAATGAATATAAAAAAATTCCTTATGGAGCAGTAACGATTGAAGATGCAATGGCAATGGCTAAAATGCAAGAAATGGGCATCCCAATTAGAGTTCAAATGAAACTTTCAGCAAAAACTTACCCTGATGCACTTTCTCACAATGTTATTGGTGAAATCAAAGGAAGTAAGTATCCAGATGAAATAGTTATTGTTTCAGGTCACTTAGATGCTTGGGATGTTGGTCATGGAGCCTTTGATGATGGAGCCGGTGTTGTTCATGCGATGGAAACACTTAGCATAATTAAAAGGCTTGGTTTGAAGCCTAAAAGGACTATACGAGCAATACTTTGGACAAATGAAGAGAATGGAGCAAGAGGAGGTACTATGTACTCAAAAGAACATGGCAAAAACACCTTTGCTGCAATCGAATCTGATTTAGGTGCTGAAAAACCAACTGGATGGGTCGCCGAAGGCAGTGAGTCCCAGAAAAAAATGTTAAAGAAAATTCTTGAAAACACGGGGCTTGACCTTATAGGAGAAGGAAGTGGTGTTGATATTGGCCCGATGAGAGAACATGGTGTCCTTTTAATTGGGTTGAGGAATATTGGTGTTAGGTATTTTGATTACCACCATGCACCTTCAGACACATTAGATAAAATTGATGAACTGGAATTTGAGGAAGGTTTGGCTCATATTGCCGGATTAACCTGGGCTCTAGCAAATATTGAAACTGCTGAAAATTAATAAAAATTAGATAATTTTTTTTAGAATAGTTTCTTATGTCAAAAGAAACAAAAACAATCGCAGTTATAGGAAATCTTGGAGTTGGAAAAACTCTGCTAGTTGAGTCTATGGCTTTCAAATCCGGAGCAGTAACAAGACTTGGAGAACTACAAAAAGGAACAAGCAAAATTGCTGTTCATCAAGAAGAGAAAGATAGAAAAATGAGCCTTTTCCTTTGTCCAGCCTGTTTTGATTTTGGAAATTACAGATTCCAAATGATTGATACTCCTGGATCTAATGATTTTAGATGTGACAGAACAGCTGCTTTATCTGTTGCCGATGCTGCTCTTCTGGTGATTGACCCAACGATAGGTGTTGACATGGCGTCTAAAAGACTCCTTTCAGAAGCTCAGTCTTTCAAATTGCCAGTTATGGTTGTTGTCTCAAGGATGGACAACAGCAATGCGAATGCAGATTGTTGGAAAGATTTCGGTGTTGATTCTGTGGTTCCGTTCCAAACGAACATCAACACTGGAAATGATTTTGATGAACCAACTGAATTGCTTGCAGAAGGATCCGACCTTCCAGAATCTTTGCTAGAGAAAGTTGTTGAACAGGATGAAGAATTGATGGAAGCGTATTTTGAAGGAAACGAATTGCCTTTTGGAAAACTAAAACAAGCTTTTGCAAATGGTGTTTTGAATTCAGAAATAGTTCCAGTTTTGTTTTGTTCATCTGTTTCCCAAAAGGGTACAGAAAGTTTAGCAAACACAATTGGAAATCTTTTTCCTGGCCCAAAAAATTCAATCTTTTCGAAAAGATCGGGATTGTTAGGGAAAAACGAACCTGCATTACAAATATTCAAAACAAGGCATGAAGGAAAAATGGGAGAAGTTCAATATGCAAGAGTTGCTTCAGGAACAATAAAAAAAGGAGACACTCTTAAAAATAGCCGAACAGGAGACAATGAAAGATTGACCCAGCTGTATAAAGTGAATATCGGAGATCGAGAGGGAATCGACTCTATTGAAGCTGGAGATATTGTTGCATTAGTTAAATTAAAAAGCACATTAGGGGGAGACACATTAGGAAAAGGAGCGAAGCTTAACGATATCCCTTTTCCTAAACCAACATCATGGGAAGCAATAGATTCTGAGACAGAAAAAGACGCAACCAAGGTAAGTGATGCTATAAAAACCTTGCTCAGAGAAGACCCTGCAGTAACTTATGGTTACAAATCGGAGACACATCAAAATGTTATTGAATGTTTTGGAGAAATTCAACTCTCTGTTCTTTCTTCAAGAGCACAAAATGAATTTGGAGTGAAAGCAATTGCATCAGCTCCAAAAATCCCTTTTAAAGAGACATTCACAAGTTCTGGCAATGCGACTTATAGACATAAAAAACAATCTGGTGGATCGGGACAGTTTGGAGAATGTGCCTTGAGGGTAAAACCTTTGTTGCGAGATGGAGGATTTGAGTTTGTTGACAGTATTGTCGGAGGAAAAATTCCTAAAAAGTTTATCGGATCTGTAGAAAAGGGAGTTTCGCAAGGGATGGAAAAAGGTTCTTTGATAGGAGCTCAAGTTGTAGATATAGAAGTTTCAGTTTTTGATGGAAAAACACATGATGTCGATTCAAATGACATATCCTTCCAAATAGCAGGCCTACAGTGTTTCAGGCTTCTCGAAAACCAATGTCAAAAAATAATCCTTGAACCAATTTACAAAGTCAACATAACAATACCTGACAACCTTATGGGAGAAATCATTGGAGACCTTAATGCAAGAAGAGGAAAAATCTTAGGCCAAGATGCAACTGGACAAGGCTTAACGACAATCAAAGCAGAAGTCCCTTTGATGGAAATGTACAAATATGATAATTCCTTAAGGTCGATTGCAAAAGGAGATGGTTTTTTTGATATGGAATTTCATACTTACGAACCTCTTCCTGCTGACCAAACAAAGAAAATAGTGACTGCACATGAAGCTGAGAAAAAGGCTTAATGTCTTTTTTATTTATTTACCAAATTCTTTTAAGCTTTATACAAGTCCCACCTGATCATTCAGATGTAAATTACAGTTACGGAAGATTCGAAAGAACAACGATCGATCTGTGGTTGGCAAAAAAAGAATCTCCTACACCTTTAGTCATTTATTTTCATGGAGGGGGTTTTAGAGGGGGAGACAAAAAAAATGCTAATCAAGAATTCCTAAAAACAATCCTTGAAAATGGAATTTCTTTTGCCTCAGTGAATTACAGGCTGACTTGGCAAGCTCCATTTCCTGCACAGTTACAAGATGCTGGGGCGGCAATACAGTTTTTAAGAGAACATGCAGAAAAATTCAATTTACAACCAAGTTCTTTTGGTGCGATAGGAGAGTCTGCAGGAGGTGTTATAGCATTATGGCTAGCATTCAATGATGACTCTTCTGAAGAAACAAATCCTAGAAACATTTTTCCCTTTAAAGGATCCACAAAAGTTCAAGCAGCTGTTGGAATAGCTGCCCAAACAACATTAGATCCAAGAGATATTTTTGAATTATTCAACACAAATCAACTTGAACAAGCGATGTATGGTTTTTATGGCATCAGGTCTACCGACGATATCAACAATCCGAAATTTCAAAATCTCTTTGAATGGGCATCTCCAATCAATCATGTTGACGAAAAAGACCCTCCAGTACTTCTTCACTATTGGCAAAAAAATGAAACCTTACCAAGGAATGTTTCAGGAGAAATATATATACATCATCCAAAATTTGGATTTTACTTAAAAGAAAAAATGGATTCATTGAACGTTGAATGCATTTTGAAACTTTATGAACAAAACCCAAATCAAGCTTGGGCTGAAATTGTTGATTTTTTCAACAAGCATCTAAATTAATAATATATAAATATATTATTTTTAATTCATTACAATTATTTTTAAATATTTGTTTAATAAGGAGGATTTTTTATGAACAAGTTAGCTAAGATACTTTTGATCGTTGGTGGTTTAAATTGGGGGTTGCACGCATTTGAAATGAATATAGTTGATCAACTATTGGGCGCAGGTTCAACCGGCGCGAAAATCGTTTACATTGCTGTTGCACTTTCTGCCATCATGTGTATGAAAGAATGTAGTGGTGGGTCTTGCTGCAACGAAGAAGACAAATAAGATGTTGGTTGTGGGCCTGTTAGCAGGCCCACAGGTTTTCAGTTTTTAAAAAGCTTGATTTTCTTTCCTTCCCATCCTGGAAATAATTCTTTATCATTTTTAATTCCAAAGGTTGACTCCGTAACTTCACTGAAAATTGCTCTAAAGTCTGTTGTCACGGGAAGATCACGACCATCTTCGAGATTGTCTTTAACCAAATCGGGGACATTGCCATGAACCTTACCCCCGTCAACATCCTTTCCTAAAACAAACAAACAAGAACCCCTCCCATGATCGGTTCCTCCTGTCCCATTTTCTTTCACTGTTCTTCCGAATTCAGTCATTGTCATCAAATTGACTCTGTCTTGATATGAACCTAAATCCTTCCAGAAAGCAGCAATGGAATCTGAAAGGTCTTTAAGATTATTTGCAAAAGACCCTTGAGAAGTCCCTTGTTGAACATGGGTATCCCATCCTCCAGTTTCAGCAAAAGCTACCTCCAGTCCAACATCGGCTTTTATTAGCTGTGCGATTTGCTTTAAAGAATTCCCGAGTTTTGAATTCGGATAAGGAACTTTTGATTTTGCAACATAATCTGTTTCTCTTATTTTCTCCAACAGGTCAACGGCTTCAAAAGTTGCATTTGCTGTATCCTTGAGTATCTCTTTTGTTGTATCTTCATAAAGAGATTCAAAAGTATTTCCAACAATATTTCCAAGGTTTATATAACTTGGAAGACCAAAATTGTCTAAATCAGATATTGCTAAAGCTGATTCATCGCCGTAAAGAGATCTCGGCAAAGATGGAGTTAAAGCAACTGATTGAAATGGGGTTGGAGACTCGTGTCCCATCAATCCAACAGCTCTATTGAGCCAGCCTGAACTAGTCCCTTTGTCCCCTGGAGTACCTGATTCCATGAAATCTTGGGCATCAAAATGACTTCGTGTTTTATTTGGGCTACCCATACCATGAACAACAGCTAGACTACCTTCTTTCCAGTAATCCATCAAAGTAATGAGCGAAGGATGAAAACCAAAACCGTTATCAAGATCCATAACAGAATCATTGTTAAGTCCTGGATCCATATAAAGCCTAGGACGTGCATCTATCAAATACCTATCATTAAGTTTTGGGACAGCCATGAGCCCATCCATCGCGCCTCTCTGGAAAATAGTGACTAATATTTTCTTATCCCTAAAAAGATGGTTTTGAGAATTCATAACGGCCCTGTTTATAAACAAAGGATTACCACCAACTCCCAAACTAAATACAGCAATGCCTCCAGATTTCAAAAAAGCTCGCCTGGTCCAGATGCCTTTTATATCATCATCGTGATCATCATGCATACTTACCTCCTTTGAAACTCAGGACTGCCCAAGATAACACCAACAACCTGAGCCAATATGCTAGCATTTTCTTTTCTTGATTTTCTATCATCACCTTGATCGAAATCTTGTTCGACAACAGTCAAAGCATCTTGATCTCCCATATACCCAGACATATTTCTTTTAGTTTCAAACTGTGCGGATGCAGACTCAATTTTTGTGTCTAAGTTTTCAACATTTATAACCGGTTCTAAAATTCTCAATGTTTCTTCTAAATCCCTGTAAGGCATTAAGAGTCTTGCATAAACCTCAAGAGCATGCTGCACGCTTTCAGGCTCATGAAACACTCCTCCAAAAGTGTTGAGTTTCTTTAAATCTGAAGAAACGCCTCTAATTTTGTTCCCTGCAATAGAAAGTCCGAAATTCATTCTTGAAATCAAAGACCCAGTATTAACCCAGGCTGTGGCAGAATCAGGATATCCTGTTGGAGCTTGGTACCTGTATATCGATTGTCCCATAGCTGTTATGTTGTTTAATAAACCTTTTTGTTGAGTTAATTCGCTATCTAAAATTCGAATTGTGGAAATGGCTAATTCAAATGGGGATTTTATTTTTGACCTTATAGCTTCATCTTTCCAAAAATAATCAGAATAAAACATAGATCTATAAACTTCAGTCAAATTTCCTGAACTTTCTAAATAAGCTTTTGACATTATTTTGATAAGTGCTTCAGGCGGATTATCTTGAACAAATTTTGTTGCTATTTTTTTTGACAAAAACCTAGCTGTGTATTCATTTTGAGACAAGATATCTAAAACCTTTTCTCCTTCCTCAATCCCCCCTCCTCTACCAAAATGATTTCCTAAAATATTTTTTTCTCCAGCATCATGAGCACTTGCCCTGAAAACGAAAGAACCCTCCTGTACAAAACCGAGTCTTTGTAATTGTGAACTCAAAAAAGAATCACTTGGATTGCTTTGATTGCCCATTAGGGTGATGTTTTCAGGGAGCCTAGTATTTAGGCTGTCTGTCAACATCCATGTCCACCCTGTGAAAGCACGAGCAACCTCCTGCACATCTTCCTGGGTATAACCTCCAACATTATTAAATGCATCGACCCCTAACGTATGCAGTTCCATCAATTCTCTAGCATAATTTTCATTCAAGCCTCTTCCTGAGTTCCCCAAAAGTTTTCTTGCAGATTTTGGTAGGTCTCTTTTTCTTGTTGTGTTAGACAGTTTTTCCATATGGAAACTAGCAGTTGTTTCAACATTTGAGCCTGCTGTAGAAAGTCCATTGTCAAGATAAAACAGCATTCCTGGATGTTTTGCAGTTGATTCAAGCATCTCTCTAAAATCCCCAAAAACATTGTTTCTTATCGCATCTCTTTCGTATGAATAGACATAAGGCCTAACCTGGTTTTTGCTAGCATCAATATTGAAATGATTGAACCAAAAATCTGTCAAAACCTCCTGAAGTTGATTTTCAGAATAAGCTGCTCTTACTATTTTTTGAGCTGTTATTTCCGAATCGTATTCGGCAATAGGCCTAAGAGAAAATTCCTCCATGTACAAAAGAGCTAGATTCCTTCGATCTTCATTTGTTATCATTGAGTAATCCTTATCTGTTATCAATCCTGATTCCACAGCCCATTTTTGTAACTTTTGATTAATTTGTCCCATTGGAACATATGTGCTTGCCATTTCTTCTAAAGACATATTCACCGTTTTGAAATCAAGTTTATTAAAAATATCTTCTAATTGAGAATCGTCCTGTGATCCGAGCAACTGCCTTTCAAACCAATTACCGACACCTAAAGAAACAACCTCATCAATGTCTCCCTGCCTTGGACCGAAAGCAAACCTGTCCAAAACATGGCGAGCAGCTTCTTCGTCTGTAAGACCGAGTTTAGTCCAAGGTTTATTTGCGAGATGAGCTCCGTTGAGGAGAGAGAGAAAAAGAATGAATGATATAAATTTAAATTTTCTAAACATTTTTTTCGCTGCCTGTATAGTACTATGGAATTTTAAGAAAAGTTTCTTTTTTAAATTTTGACTTTCTGTAAACGTAGACTATTTCCAATCACAATAACATCAGAACAAATCATAGCCATTTGCGCAACTACTGGATGCAAAACTCCAAAAAAAGCTAAAGGTATAGCGATGACATTGTAAAGAGCTGCCCAAAATAAATTTTGTCCGACAACAGAAAATGTTTTTTGACTAAGGATTATTGCTTTGTATATATTGAGAAGATTCCCCTTTGGCAAAACAAGGCTTCCGTTCTGTTTTGCAAGATCTGAACCGTCTCCCATGGCGATTCCAACAGTAGCTGATGCCAATGCTGGAGCATCATTAACACCATCTCCAGCAAAAACAACATGGGCCTTCTTTTTTTCATACATTTCAACTAAGGAAAGTTTATCTTCAGGTTTTTGGGAATGGAAATAACTCTTAATCGAAAGTGCCTTAGCAACAGTCCTAACAGGGCCTTCTCGATCGCCACTTGCAATAATGACTTTGATTTTCATTTTTTTAATCTTTTTCACTGTTTCGATTGCATTTTCTCTGATTTCATCTCTAAGTTCTATCAAACCTACAGGGTTATTGTCTACACTTACAGCAACAAGTGTCGAATCCTTTGAGACACTTTCAGGAGCAACAAAAGAATCTCCAAAAACCCATGAGGCTCTGCCAGCCAGAACTTTGTTTTTGTTGTTGTCAAAAGACTCAACACCAGAACCAAAATGATATTTGTAATTTTTAAATTTTTCCCAAATTATTTTTTTTGATTCAGAATACTTTAATATTGATTTTGCTATCGGGTGATTGCTGCCTTCCTCTGCTGAGGCAGCATATTTTAAAACCTGTTCTTCAGTGTAATTTTCAAAAGCTGTAACTGAGTTGACTACTGGTCTCCCTGTAGTAAGTGTGCCTGTTTTATCTAAAATCAAAACCTTACAACTTTTCAAAGCCTCCAAACCTTTTCCATCACGAATAATCAATCCGATTTTAGCCCCCCTACCTGCACCTATAAAAAGAGCCAATGGGGTTGCTATGCCTAATGGGCAAGGGCAAGAAACAACCAAAACAGCAAGAACAACCATAAACCAACTTAATGGTTCCATGCCAATGTTCAACATTGAAATCAATGATTTGTTTATTTGTTGCATTTCAACCGGAAAAGAAATCCAACAAAGGCCTGCCAGTCCCGCTGCCCACAAAACAATCGGGATAAAAACAGCAACAATTTTGTCCACCAAGCCTTGAACGGGGATTTTTGCAGCACTTGCATTCTCAACCATTTCAACCAACTTTGCAAGATAACCTTCATCTCCAGATGCCCGAACCTTAACAACTAAACGTCCTGAAATATTCAAAGTCCCTCCAGTAACATCGTCTTCAACATCTTTTAAGACAGGTTCCGATTCTCCAGTTATTAGACTTTCATCAATCTCACTTTTTCCCTCAAAAACAATCCCATCCAAAGGTATTGATTCCCCAGGTAAAACCAAAATATAATCGCCTACTTTGACATCTTTTAATTTTGTTTGAATGTTTTTTTTACCTTTGATCAAAATGACTTCATCTGGCATTAATTTTAAAAGATCCTTGACCGCAAGATCTGCTTTGTTTTTAAGGCTTGATTCCAAATGCTGACCAGTAAGATATATTGCTAGAAGAATAATACCTTCTTTACCCATTCCATGATAACCATTAGCCATTGCAAAAACATGATGAAATGCAGCTCCCCAAACACCAATGAATATTAACGATTCCATTTTGTAAGCTTTTTCTTTAAAAGATTGGATTCCTTCTCTTGTCAACTTGCGAGCAGGAGCACTGCTTAAACAAAAAACAAGTAGAACAAGAGTGAAGAATTGACCTTTGATAAAAAAAGCCAAAATAGCCAAAGGCCAAATAATCCAAAGGTCTTTCGCTGTGTTCTCACCAATATCTTCAAAAAAATAACCTTGATCTGTAATGACATTTTTAACCAAAGATATAGAAAAATTTCCAGAAACGGAAACTTTTTTGCTATGAAGATTGACAGATACCTTCTCTACCCCTTCCACTTCTGCAATGGCCTTCTCTAAAGATGTTACGCAATTTGCACAATGCATGCCAAAAACACTAGATGAAAAATTTGATTTTGACATTTTTAACCTTTGATAAACTTTTTACAGCACTGGGAAAATTCGGTAATTCTTTTTAATGCCAACTCCTTATCTTCTGCCCTGATAGCTTCAGTACAACAACTTTCTAAATGATTTTGCATCAATGATGCTGAAACACTGTCTAATGCAGCCCTTGCAGCATGTATCTGTGTTAAGACATCGAGACAGTAACTTCCATCTCCAATCATTTTCTGAATTCCTCCAATCTGGCCTTTCACTCTAGCCAAATTCCTTAAAGCCTGACCGTGAAGTTCACTTAAAGAATCACAATAATTATCACTTTTCATAAATACCCCCAAAGGGTATATTCTATCTTTTATTGTTGATTTTTTAAAAATATCCACTCCAAAAATAACAATACCTGGTTGAAAAACTGATACCCATATAGGGTATTCTAAAAATTAAATATCCCAGGGTTTATTGTTGGGTTTTTTAAATAAATTTTCTTCACTGTTGAACCAATTACATGTTTTTTGCAATGCCTCTTTCATTGATGTTGGTTTCCAAAGAAGTTTTTTCTTTGCTTTTGATATATCCAAACAAGAATCCCTTTGCAACCAAGATGCATAAGGTTGCCATTCTCTTGATTTTGTAAAATTCTTGTTTTTTTGAAGAGGGCTCCAGTATTTTTTCAAAGAGACATTTTTGAATTTTGGTTTTATCCCAAGAGTTCTTGCCATCTCTAATAGATACTCCTTTAAAGTTGGAGATTCTTCTTGAGCAAGGTTGAAAGCTTCTCCAAACACTTCCTGGTTTAAATTCAACACTGACATGATCCCATCAATTACATCTTCAGAAAAGACATGCGTGAATCTAAACCTACCCCCATCTGGCAAATCTACAGCCCTTCCACTTTCAAGCCACAACTGGTATTTCCAACTTCTTAAAGTGTAATCATGAGGCCCTTCAACTATTGGGATTCTTATTCTTGTTTCAGGGAAATTGATATCATTTGAAGCATTTTTCAAAATATTTTCAGCATCCCTTTTTCCTGTACCATAATTCCAACTTTCAATATTGTTTTCCCATGGTTCATTTAATGGGTTGGAAAAATCATCTTCTTTTATAAAGTTGTTATGAAGCCTTTTTGTGACAGCATAAACAGAACCGGTTGAAATATGTACAAAATGCCCAATGGATAAAGGGTCTGAAAATGCAAAAACAGCATCTCGAGCATGTTCTTTTGTAAAAGAAAGGAAGTCAACAACAGCATCAAAAACAATATTATTTTTAGATTTGTTTCTTAATTTAAAAATCTCATTTCGGAATTCAAGACTGTTAAACCTGTCACAATTAATATTATCAACATGCCCTTCAAAAGGATTGAAGCTCAGGCCCCTGCTTAAAATCGAAACCCTGTGTCCCTCTTTGAGAAGTCTTTGAACTAAAGCTCTCCCCATGAATCTTTTTCCACCAAGAACTAAAACTTTCAAAAAACAAACTCCTCAATTGCTTCCCCTAGAAATTCTGGGTGTTCCCAAACAACCATATGTCCACAGCAAGAAATTTTCTTTAACACAGAATCTTGAATTAAATTGTTCATTATCTGAGCATTCTCAAAAGGCACAAGAAAATCAGAATCTCCATGAATTATTAAAGTTTTCTTTTTTAAATCTTCAGGAAGCCCTAAATTGCTATTTTCCAAAACAAAATTTCTTTGAATTCTTTGGGTTTCGGCTAGTGCTTCATTTTCGGAATAATAATCAACAGCATTGGAGAAGCCTAAAGGATCTCTTGTTTCCCAGTCTTTGGAAGAAAAACTTTTCAACCAAGCTTGAGTTCTCTCCTTTGGAGAGGCGCCCTTGCCAACGCTTGGTTTAACATTTTTAGAAGAAACGACCCTTTCAGGATTAGGTTCAGCCGCAACAAGGATAACCTTATTAACAATTTCCGGATTTTCAACTGCAAGAATCCTTGCAAGAACCCCTCCAAAAGAATTGCCTAGAATGTTAACTTTTTCTTTAGTTATTTTCTTTATCAAACAAATAACTCCCTCTAGTATCAAATTCTCTGTATTCTTTGTAAATGATTCACTTTTCCCACAACCAACAGGATCAAAACGAATAACCTGAAACCTAGAAAGAAAAGGCATTAGGGGTTCAAAACTTTTTGAACATCCTCCAAGCCCTGGAATTAAAAATAAAAGAGGACCTTTCCCTTCGACTTTGTAATTCATCAAAGGGAACTGTTAAGAACTTCTACAAGTTCGGGAATGAATTTAGAACTAACACTGCATAAACCAACCCTAACTCCATCTTTAACGGGTATCAAATAAACATTTTTTTCTCTCATCCTTCGTGCTACTTCTTGTGGGTTTTTACAAAAAACAGTAACAAAAAAACCTCCCTCGTAGCGTGGATAGATTAATCCATACTTGCTTGCTTCTTTGTTGAAAACATCAACTCTTTCTTGGAGCAGGCTAATGATTGCATCTCTTTCACTTTCTACCTGGTTGATGTATCTAGGATTAGTCATAAGTTTTGTAGCTATGAATTGACCTAAATGATTGCAATTACTCCAAGTTCCTCTTGAAGAATAAGAAAAAGCCCTTCTCAAATCCTCTCTTGAATTGGCATTTGAATTTAAAGCTATTATGCCCCCAACTCTTGAACCGTATTTTGTGAAAGATTTACTCCCGCTCCAAGCAACTAGAACCTGAACATCATCAACAATCTTTTCCAAAACCTTTAGCCAATGATTATTTTTGGGACCAAATTTAAAGTATGCCAAATCAATAACTAAAGAAATTTTGGATTTTTTTGAATAATTAAGAAGGATGTCCCCCACACCATCCCACTCTTCTGAATTAAGAGAATATCCAGTTGGGTTGTTACAAGGAGAGTTGATAACAACAAGAGTTCTCTTATTTGTTTTTATGGTCCCTTCAAGACTTTCGTCTAAACCACCTATGTTGAAATTAAGTTCATCAGTAAACATCTTGTATGTCTCAAGATTTCTGCCATTAAGTTTAGATATTGTTTTATACGGGCCCCAATATAAATGAGGAGAAATAAGTGTTTCTCCAGGTTTTAAAAAATTAACGATGGAGGAGGTAACTGCCCCCGTTCCTCCTGGAGTTGCAGAAGCAACGCTGATTTCTTTCAAATTGTCATAACCATCAAAAGTATCTGAAATGATTGCATTGTTAAAATCAGTTAAACCTGAAATTGGAGCATATCCAGAAATTTTTCTTGGATCTACTTTTGAGGCGACTTCATCCCAACAATTTACAACTAACAAATTGCCGTCATCACCAAATAAACATCCAAGGGTGGCGTCAATGACTCTTTCTCCAGCTGAAATCTTGTCTCTTGCTTCTTCACTCAATGCAAAAATTGGATCGTTTCCAGGTCTTTTACTGGACTCTGGTGTTAAATTCGACAACATAAATGTATCCTAATTTCAATTACCCATAAAATAGAACCACAAAACGCCAACCAAGATTGCTGGAATTGTTGTAATTACAGTTGACCATAATGCGGCTTTTTTATTCCTGGCAAGCAATGGGAACAAAGCGTCTCCATCTTGAGAAATAGCATGGGCTATCAAAACAGACATTGGAAGAAGTCCTTCGGTGTAAGCTGCTACAAACAATATCTGGGGGCCACAACCAGGAATCAATCCCACACCAGCGCCAACTAAAACAGCCCAGACACTTGGGACTGTAGCAGCTTGATAGAAATTTACTTCTGAAAAATACATCGAATATTCAAAAATCAAATAGGCGCAAAGAACCCAAAAAGTGACAAAAGCCGTTTCAGAAGCTGCATGAATTAATGTTTCTTTGGAAGAAGTGAGTTTATCTTTGAGTGATTCAAGGGTATCATCCCCTATGAAGTGTTTTCCGGCTACAAATAAAACTAGTGATAAAAATGTTCCAAACAAACCAACATAGTTAAAAATTGCATCTTGATGAGATGGGTCAAGGGTTAACTCAAGTCCATAATCAGGATCAGAAGCCTTCACTAAAAGCGTAACTCCTAGGATCAAGCCAACAAAGCAAACCCACCACCACAAAATATAGCCTCGGTGTGTTATCTTGTAGCCCAAAGAATCGCTTTTCTCTTCGCCTTTAATATCTTTTATGAAAGCCTTGGGGTCAATTTCATGATCCAACTCTTTTTCAATAATGAATTTTTTTGAAAGCAAACCCAATGGTTGTCGATGTGTTATTTTTAGCTTATCTATAACTATCCCCCAAAGAATTGCAGTGACAAATGCAACAACATGTACAACAAGAGCATCTTTTGGTGCTTTTGCTATCAGGATAAAAGCAGCATCTCCCAGCGTTGCTGCAAGTGTTGCAATAACAGTTCCAAATGTAACAACTTTTTTTACATAAAGAGGCATAACTATAATTGCTCCACCACAACCAGGAGTCAACCCTAAAAGAGCTCCAAAAAATGGTTGTATTTTTTTGTTTTTCTGTAATAATGAAACAAATTTTCCAGACGTTTTGTACTGAAGCCAAGAAAATAACAAAACCATCAATGCTACAAATACGGAAACTTGAAGAAATGCGTCTCGTGCTGAAGATAAAAGTATTTCCAACCTAGGGTCCATCATTATTTAGCCTTCGCAACAAAGTCAAACTCTATCCTGAGCTCATCGTCAATAAGTTGAACGAATTGTGGCTGTGGAATGTCAACACCATAATCGAACCATAATGCATTGGTCTTTGCAACACCTTTAACAGTTTGAAAATCCACAATCTCCAAAACAACATCGAAAGTTTCAAATAATGTTTTATCCCTGATTGTCAACTCGCCACTCAACTTGAATTCGTATTTTTGTCCAGGATAAAAGGTTCCTTTTTCAGGTATGCCCTCCCCACGCAAAGACTTAAAAGATATTTCAGGATAATTAGAAGAAGATAATATCCTTCCTCTAATTGCTCGATTTCTGCTGTTTGAATCAGTTATAAAACTACTGCTATCGATAACAATTGCATCAATAAAACTTTTTTGTGGAAAATCAAAATCGATATTAATTGAACCTCGGATTTTTTCATTCGTTCCAACAACCGTAATAGGCTCTCCCCTTAATGTTTCGTCAATAAAAAATCTTGCTTCTGAAAGTTCAGGGATTATTTCAAAAAATTTTTTCCCGCAAAGCCACTCTTCACCTTTAGACATCTCCATGATCTCTTCGTATTTTGGATTTCCCATCTTTTCCATTAAAGTAATTTCTTGATCAATAATTTCCCGAATTCTTTCATGTGTCCAAAGCTCTGCAGCGTATTTTTTTCCATTAACAAAAAAATTAGGTGTACCATAGTTTCCAAGACAGCTACTAACCCTCCATTCACTCTCTATAGAATTAATTGCTATTTTGCTTTTGAAATCAACAAGAAATCTTTCGCGGTCTAGATTCAGCTTTTCTGCATATTTAAGATAAGTTTCAAGCCCTCTGTCTTTACTCTCAAATAAAAAATTGTGCATCTCCCAGAAAAAACCCTGTTGCCCAGATGCCCATGTTGCTAAAACAGCTTCTTTTTCAAGCTTTAAAGCTCTTGGAACCCCATGCTTGAAAACCAATCTCACATCATCTGGATAATCTTTTAAGACATCGTCAAAAATACCAGCCAACCTTTGGCAGGGAGGACAATTAAAAGCACTAAATTCCACTATTGTTACAGATGGGTTCTCAGAACCTTTTGAAAATGATTCTTGTAAAGGAACCTTATACCTTTC
>MDTE01082225.1_pt1 | contig 17771 bp, 13 predicted proteins | sample 811231 | NCBI WGS metagenome assembly MDTE01 (sample SAMN05326651, study PRJNA326480) | marine metagenome | isolation source: seawater | place: Indian Ocean: Red Sea | collected 2010 | reverse complement strand
CCGCTGCTCGGTCTCCAGCCTGCCGCGGGGCGTCTGCTCGGACCGGCCGACGACCAGACGGTGGGCGAGACCGCCGTGGCCGTCTTGGGCCACCAGTACTGGCAGCAGCGACTCGACTCGGATCCCGCGGTGCTCGACGACACGATCGTGGTCAACGGGCAGGCATTGACCGTCGTAGGGGTGGCGCCCGAAGGCTTCGACGGCACGACCCTGGGTAGCGTGCCCGACCTCTACGTGCCCATCACCATGCGGGCCAGACTGGGCCAGCGAGACGATTTCGAAGAACGGCAGAGCTACTGGGCGTATCTGTTCGCACGGCTGAAGCCAGGGGTCAGCCTGAGGGAGGCCGAGACCGCCATCAACGTGCCCTACTCGGCCATCCTCGACGATGTCGAGGCGCCGCTCCAGGACGGGATGAGCGATCAGACGATGGCGCGCTTCCTCGCCAAGGAGATCCCGCTGTCGGAGGGACGCCGGGGACAGGCGGACTTCCACGAAGAGGCCACTGCCCCGCTCATCCTTCTGCTGGCCATCACCGGCCTCGTGCTGGTGATCGCGTGTTCGAATATCGCCAACCTGCTCCTGGCCCGCGCCGCGCAGCGGGAGGGTGAGATGGCGGTGCGCCTATCCCTCGGTGCGGGTCGCGGACCGCTGATCGGACAGCTGCTCTTCGAAGCCTGCATCCTCTCGGCCCTCGGTGGGGCCACCGGCTTGCTGGTGGCCCACTGGACACTGGCGGTCATCATCGGACTGCTGCCGGCCGAGGCACTCGCCATGTTCCCCACCGGACTCAGCCCGATCGCGCTCATCTTCACCGCGGCGCTCTCGATCGGAACCGGCCTCGTGTTCGGGCTGTTCCCGGCCCTGCACACCACACGCCCGGACCTCGTGTCGGTGCTCAAGCGCCAGTCCGGTCAGCCGTCGGGCTCGCGCACCGCCGCCCGCTTCCGCAGCTCACTGGCAACCGTGCAGATCGGCATGTCGATGGTGCTCCTCGTCTCGGCGGGGCTTTTCACCAAGAGCCTCTACAACGTGAGCCGGGTGGAGCTCGGCATCATGCCGGACAATCTCGTGACCTTCGGCATCTCGCCCTCGCGGAACGGCTACGAGACGGAGCAATCGGCGGCGCTCTACGACCGGCTGCACGAGGAGCTGTCGGCGCTGCCCGGTGTGTCGGCGGTGACCGCCGCGCGCGTCCCCCTGGTCGCAGGCAACAACTGGGGCCAGACCGTCAGTGTCGAAGGCTTCGACGCGGGACCCGACACCGACGTGAGCTCGCGCTTCAACGCGGTCGGTCCCGGCTACTTCGATGCGGTCGGGATGCCGCTGATGGCGGGACGGGAGTTCACGGCGTCGGACGTGGCCGACGCGCCCAAGGTGGCGGTGGTCAATCAGCAGTTCGCCCGCAAGTTCGGGTTGGACGACGGAGCCGTCGGACGCTGGATGAGCACCGGGAGTGGCGACGTGGACCTGGACATCCAGATCGTCGGCCTGGCCCGTGACGCCACCTACAGCAGCGTGAAGGCGGAGGTGCCGCCCCTGTTCTTCCTTCCCTACCGCCAGAACGGCAACAACATCGGCACCATGAGCTTCTACGTACGCGGCGCCGGCGCGCCGGAACAGCTCCTCACCGCGATACCCCAGGTCGTGGCCCGACTCGACCCCAACCTGCCGGTCACGAACCTCCGCACCATGGAGGCCCAGATCCAGGAGAACGTCTTCGCCGACCGGATCATCAGCGTGCTGTCGGCGGCCTTCGCCGTGCTGGCCACCCTGCTGGGCGCGGACGGTTACCGGGTGCGGAGTCTGGTGCTGAGTCAGGTGGCGCGGATGACCCTCATCGGCGGCTCGATCGGTCTGGTCGGCGCGATCGGCCTGAGCCGCCTGGGGCAAGCACTGCTGTTCGAACTGGAGAGCACCGACCCGGTGGTGCTCGTCGCTTCGGTCATCACCCTCGCCCTGGTTGCGCTGGGCGCAGGCGCCCTACCGGCCTGGCGAGCGTCGCGGGTGGAACCGATGCGGGCGCTTCGCTACGAGTAGGCACGCTCAGGGTGCGTCCGGCAGCGGCACCTCGAGCAGCGACGGACCCGGGTGCGCCAGCGCCGCAGTGAGCGCGGGCCCGACCTGGTCCGCCGCCTCCACCCGCTCGGCCCGCACGCCCATCGAGCGGGCCAGCGCGGTGAAGTCCACCCTCGGCTCGTCCATGCTCATGCCGACGTAGGCGTCACCGCCCGGCCACGCCCGAACCCGCTGCTTCAGGATCCGGTAGCCACCGTTGTTGGCGATGACATAGACCATCGGCAGCTGGTGGTGCGCGGCGGTCCACAACGCCTGGATGTTGTAGAGCGCCGAGCCGTCACCGATGATCGCCACCAGCGGTCGGTCGGGTATCGCCAGCCGCATGCCCACCGCGCCGGCAACCGCGAACCCGATGCCGCCGCTGGCGAGACCGTAGTAGCTGCGGTGGTCGCGTTGCGCCAGCACCTTGGGAAGCGCGCCAGTGGAGGTGAGCCCCTCGTCGACCACGACAGCGTCCTCGGGCAGCACGTCAGCCAGCCGCAGCATCAGGAGCTCAGGGGTCAGCCCCGTCCCGCTCTGGGCATCGAGCGCGGTCACCAGCCGCTTGCGCTCGACCGCCCATCCACGCTGCGCCAGTTCCTCACAACGGCGCCGGGCGGCGTCCGCCTGCTCGGTGGTGCGTCGGTCACGAAGCGCCTCATTCAGCGCACGCACAGTCTCCCGCACGTTGGCCTGCACCGCGAGCTCGGTCGGATAGTTCTTGGCCAGGTCAGCCTCGCGCTCGCCGATCTGCAGGACGGGAAGCCCAGTGGGTACAGGCGCCGGCCCCGGCACCGACATCCTGAGCAGGTCGGTCCCCAGGCACAGCAGCACGTCATGCTCGGACAGCCGTCGCGCGACGTCGGCCTGATCACGACCGAGTCGTCCGAGATAGCACGGATGGGCCGACCGGAAGGTCGCCGCGGTGGCGATGGTGTCCTGATAGACGCCGGCGCCCAGCAGCTCGGCGAGCGTGGCCACGGGCCCGATCGCCTCGGTCGTGTTGACCTCGTGTCCGCTCACGATCAGTGGGCGTTCGGCGGCCAGCAGCCGGGCCGCCATCGCCGCGAGGACCTCCCTCGAGGGCCGGGTCGCCGCGACGACGCGATGGGACCGTCCCAGATCGAGCTCCTCGTCGGCGTCGAGTACGTCGCCGGGCAATGACAGAAACACCGGCCCGGTGGGCGGCGCGAGCGCCGTCTTCACGGCCCGCCGAACCAGGCGAGGCAGGTCCGCCAGCCGGGTCACCTCGGCCGACCACTTCACCACCGGCCTGGCCAGCGGTTCGAGCGGCGCGTAGAGCATCGGTTCGGTGACGCCGTGTCCGATCTCGTGCTGGCCGGCGGTGACCAGCAACGGCGACCCCAGCCAGTGGGCGTTGAACAACGACCCGATCGCGTTGCCCAGTCCAGGCGCCACATGCACGTTCGCCACCCCGAGCCGGCCGCTGGCTCGGGCGAACCCATCGGCCATGGCGACCACCGCCGACTCCTGCAGGCCGAGGACATACGTCAGATCCGGACGCGAGGGCACCGCCGCCATGAGCGGTAGCTCCGTGGTTCCGGGGTTACCGAAGAGATGGGTGACCGCCTCATCGGTCAGCAGTTCGAGAAACGCGCGGCTTCCGAGCATCGGTTACATCGCCAGGGAGGTCAGCACAAAGAGCAGGGTCAACATGATGAGGTTCGCCACCCCATACACCACGAGCATGCCGGTCATCTTCGCGACCCTCGCCGGCCAGCCGCCGCCGTACACCCGACCGAGGCTGAACCAGAGAATGACCAGGCTTCCGAATCCACCAAGAGCTACCAACCAGGTGGCCCCGGTCGCCAGCGCCCCGACCTGAGCCAGCGTCGTGAGCAGAAAGTAGGCCGAGTGGACGTGCAGCGCGAAGATCAGGTGAGGCACGAAGAACGGGTCGACCCGGCGATACAACAGCCTGAGCATCGCCCCGAAGAAGGGCACGAGCAAGAAGGTCGCCCAGGGAAGCCGGTCGAGCAGGAGCGCGCCCAGCCGCTCCGGCTCCTCGACCGCCGGGCGCAAGAGATTCTGCGCCAGCCACTGGACCGCCGGTCCGTTGTCGACAAAGTCCCGCTCCCAATCGATCCCCTCGCCGCCCTCCCCGGCGGTGACCCGGATTGGCGCATTGCTCGAGCCATCGTCGAAGGAGAACACGACGTTCGCGCCGGCGAGGCCTTGCACGAGAAACGCCGCGAAACTGATGAGGAGATAGAGCCGGAGCGGGGGAAGATACCGGACGCGCCGTCCCTGCCAGTACTCCACGGTCAGGAAACCGGGCCGACCGATCAACACCGCGATGGTCCGCCAGGCGCGAGAGTCGAACGACAGAAAGCCGTCGAGCGCCTCCCGCAGGAAGTAGGCGAGGGACAGATGCAACTCGCCGTCCCGCTGACCGCAGTGCGCACAGAATGGACCGTGTAGAGTCTGGTCACAGTTCTGGCACCGGGTCCTGGCACCCGGGCCACCCTCGAGGACCCCTTCCGCGGTCCGGATGACGACGTCGTCGCTGGGCCCGTCCACGGTGGTAAGTCTAAGGTGTCCGGATCAGGATGATGAAGAGCGGACGTCAGATCGCACGCGGGTCGGTGACGGCGGCACTATGGGGCACGCTGTCCATCACCGTCGTGGCTCAGCCGCCCTACACCACCGCCCAGGCGAACGCCGGGGAGATCGAGTTCGACCGGAAGTGCGCGGAGTGTCACGAGCCGCTGGACGGTTTCCCTCGGCGAGCTCCCGCGCTGTTCGGCGCCGACTTCGAGGACCGTTGGCGGGAACGACCGGTTCGGGACCTCTTCGTGCGGATGAGGGACGGTATGCCACCGGCTGGAGTGCGGCCGACCGGCGACGGCTTCACGAACGTCCTGGCGTACCTGCTCCGGCTCAACGGCCAGTCGGCCGGGACGGTCCCGCTCGACCCGCTGAGCTACGAGCCGCTCTTCGCCCCCTAGCCGTCCGCTCGCCCTACTGCGCCAGTAGGGGATCGAACAGCGACAGGTCGACGGCGTCACCCATGGCCCGGTATCCAGCATCGCCAGGGTGCAGCCCGTCGCCGCTGTCGAACGCCGGAGCCATCTGCGTGGGGTCCTCCGGGTCGACGACCGCCGCCGCGAAGTCGATGACTCCATCGAATACGCCGTCGGCCAGGATCGCCTGGTTGATCGCGTGCCGTGTCCCCTCGGCGGCCGGAGTCCAGGACGGATTGCCGCCATACGGAAGGATCGTGCCGCCGTAGATCCGGAGTCCGCCCGCGCGCGCCGCCTCCGCCAACCCGAGGTAGGCCGTCATCATCTCGTCGGCGGAGACAACCGGGGCGGCAATGCAGGGTCGTATGCGATCCGACGCCGTCGCGAGCCCGTCGGGATGACCAAGGTCATTGACACCCTCGAGCAGCACCACGGCGACGACGCCGGTTTGAGCCAGGACATCGCGTTCGAAGCGTGCCAGCGCGCTCTCTCCGAAACATGGCGAATCGGACAGCATCCGGTTGCCACTGATCGCCAGGTTCACGATCGAGAACGTGGGCTCGGCCTCGTCGCGGTTCGCCAGCCGACGCGCCACGACATCGGTCCAGCGGCGATTCTCGTCCACGGTCGACGCGGCCCCTATCGTGGTGGAGTCGCCCAGCGCGACGATGGCCCCCCGCACCCGCGCCGGCGCCAGCACGTCCACCGCTTCGAGGAACAGCCAGCCACGTGCGTGGTCAGTGAATGCGGTGCCATCGGGAGACATCGTGTGGTCGCCCGGTCCGGACACGTAGACGGTCTGCCCTCCGCCCCGGTGCCCGGTCACGGCCCCGGTGGCCCCGGCGGCGTACAGACTCACGACGACATCCTGCCCGCCACCGATCTCCAGGTCGACCGGGTCGCTGACCGCCTGCCCACCGGCTTCCACGCTCACCCGGTCGCGCCCGGCGAAGGTCACCCGACGTAACGTCGCAGCGTCGGCGGTCGACCCTCCCGTGCCACGGGCGACGGTCACGGCGTCGAACGTGGTCGGTTCCAGGCCGAGTCGATTGGACAGCCTGAGGCGAATCTGCGAGCCGCCGGTACTCAGGCGGGCCACGTTTCGCACGGTCTGGTCGTCGAGCCCATCCTCGAACACCGAACCACGAGCCAGAGGCCCGGCGTCATAGGCGGCCGTGGCCCAGCTCACGACCCAGCCGGGCTCGACCGTCGGAGCTGACGAAGCGGTCGGGTCGCCGTCGGGTCGTGGACCGCACGCCGCCACCAGCAGGAGTACCCAGAGCCCCCAGCGACGGCAGGCGGCGCGAATCATGTCATCCTCTTTCGCTGTGACCACGATGTTCGACGATCAACTCACCCTGGTCGAGCGAGAGCTCCTGGCCCTGGCCGAGGCGATGCCGGCCGCGGGGTACGATTTCGTGCCGCCCGGCGAGCACTTTCGCGACGCCCGCACGTTCGGGGAACAGGTCAGACACACGGCCACCATGATCTTCATGACCGCCGCGCTGGTCAGGCAAGAACGGTCGCCGCATGGACCGGGTCGGCACAACAACGGGCCGGACACGGTTCGCGGGAAGGACGCGATCCTGGAGTATCTGAAAGAGGCCCTGGCCTACGCCCACCGGGCCGTCGCCGAGCTGAATCAGGACAACGCGTTCGATCCGGTGCCGTCGGCCTTCGGCACCATGCCTCGCGCGGCGGTCGCGGCGGGAATCGCGTACCACAGCTTCAACCACTACGGGCAGATGGTGGTGTACGCCCGGCTCAACGGGGTGCGGCCGCCGGCCAGCGTGGCCACCGGCGACGAGCCCACCCGCTAGGCCGACGACGCTACTGCCGCTTGCCGACGAAGGTACCGCCGCCGAGCCCGCCAAGGTCCATGGTGCCAGACAGCGTCCCATCGTCCTGCAGGGTCCCGGTGTAGCTGACCTCGATCGCATAGCCGCCAGCTTCGGCATCGAACGAAAAGCTCACTTCGTTGCCTTCCACGGTACCGGTCACGTCGGCCTCGCCCAGGGTCTCCGACGAATAGTGGCCGGTCAGGGCCGCGCCGTTCTGTTCGAGCGTGACACTCGGATTGGTCGTGCCGCCCACGTCGGTCTCGACCGTGAGAGCCCACGCGCCAGCGACCTCGGCGTTCTGCGCGAAGACGGGCGCCACCAGGGCGAGACCGGCGCTCAGCACGGCCAGCATCGAACGGGTTGCAGCACACGAGTCAGGGTTTTGACTCATCGTAGACCTCCTTCTGCCGCGCCGTGGAGGACGTCCTCGAACCGGACGCGGTGTGTGACCCCATCATACGGCAAGCAACCACACGTCGCCGTGTGTCGCGATTGACACCGATCGGGTCGTGTCGGACCCGTTCCGACGACGCCGATCTCACAGTGAGCCCATGAATCCGGTGGATACGACGTCGCCGCTGGCGGCACGAGGCTTGCCCAACACCAGGGCATGGCCAACCCGACCGTCGACCTCACCCTTGGCGAGACCCGCACCCGCCTGTCGCGTGCTGCCTGGCATCTGGTCGCGTCGGCGTTCGGCATCTCCGGCACCGTCGCCGCCGCGCTACTCTTCCTTGCCCAACTGCTCTCTTAGTGGCCGCCTCGGATCCGATCGATATGTCTTATAAAGTCACGCACTAAGACACAATGTCTCTCGATTGAACACCCTTCGACCACCGATTGAGTGACGAGACCTCGTCAGCTATCGACGTAACCCGATGCGGCGCCGGGGCTTATATGACAGATGAGATCACGGCGCGACACTGGCAGACGGCTTGCTACTGGAGCAGTAGTGCGAGATGTGCGAGGAGGGTCGTGAAACTCTCTCTATGCACCTTACGGTGGTTCATATATACTGACCGGGTTACCGGCCAACGGCTCCTCGGTTGGAGGAGCGGCCTCGGTCGGTAGCCGCCGACTGCGACGGTTATCTCCCCAGACCGTAACGCGTCGGCGGAGAGAAGTACCAGCACGACACACGGATTCTCGAAACGGCGGGTGACGCATGGTGGCGTCACGTGGGTCGAGCGTTCCTGACACTGGAGTAACCCGATGTATCGACGTCAGTAACTCCTCGCGGTGATGGCGGGGGCCCTTATTCCGATGGCGACGGCCTGGGGAACACTGGCCGCAAGCTCTTCCGACATCCGTCGGCACCAGCTCGTGGTGTCGGCGATGTTCCCTGATTGCGCCAACAACTTGATGACAATCACGGGTGCCTACTTCGACGAGGCGGGGAACCCGCCCGAAGTGACACTCGATTTCGAGCCCCTGGCCGTGGTGAGCTCGGACGAGACCTTCATCCTGGTCACGCTGCCGTCGCAGTTCTGCAACACGCCTGGCACCTACCTGGCCACCGTGATGCGGGCGCCGGAGGACAGTGGCGGCGGCAAGAAGGCCAAGGGCAAGAGCAAGAACAAGAGCAAGAAGAACTCGAAGCGACAGAACCCCCGGACGACGCGCGACGTCGCGATGTTCGAGGTGACCATCCCGTCACCGGGTGGCGGCAGCGGCGGGTCAGGGTCGACCGGACCGACCGGACCAACCGGACCGGCGGGAGCCGACGGTGCTGACGGCGCGGACGGCCCGACGGGGCCGGCCGGACCGGCTGGAGCCGACGGGAGTGACGGAACCGACGGTGCGGACGGTGCCGACGGCGCCACCGGACCCACGGGGCCGACTGGGCCCGCCGGCGCGGACGGAGCACCGGGTGCCGCCGGCGGCGCCGGGCCGACCGGGCCCAAGGGTGCCGACGGAACGGACGGCGCGGATGGCGCAACCGGACCTGCCGGAGCCGATGGTGCAGATGGCGCCGATGGCGCGACCGGACCAGCCGGAGCCGATGGGGCGGATGGCGCCGATGGCGCGACTGGACCGACTGGTCCCGCGGGTGCCGATGGTGCACCGGGTGCGGACGGCGCGGCTGGACCGACTGGGCCCGCCGGGGCTGACGGTGCACCGGGTGCCGATGGCGCGGCGGGGCCGACCGGCCCAGCCGGAGCTGACGGGGCGCCGGGCGCCGATGGCGCGGCTGGACCGACTGGGCCGGCCGGGGCTGACGGGGCGCCGGGACCGACGGGGACGGGTACCGGTCCGACGGGCCCGATTGGACCGACCGGACCATCGGGTCCGGCCGGCGCTGACGGTGCAGACGGCATCGGTTCGGCTGGTCCTACCGGACCGACCGGACCGGCTGGGCCCACGGGCGCTGGCACGCCGGGCGTGACGGGTCCCGTGGGACCAACGGGTAGCGCTGGAGCCGACGGAGCCACCGGTGCGGCCGGACCAACCGGACCGAGCGGCGCGGACGGGGTCCCCGGAGCCGATGGCGCTGATGGCGCCGCCGGACCGACCGGACCAACCGGAGCGAACGGGAACGATGGCGCCGACGGTTCAACAGGACCTGCCGGGCCCACCGGACCGACGGGTGTGGGCGACCCAGGGCCCGCCGGCGCGACCGGACCGACCGGGCCGTCTGGCCCAGCCGGCCCCACCGGCGCCGGCGACCCGGGTCCCACCGGACCATCCGGTCCGACCGGTCCGTCGGGGCCGCAGGGTGACACGGGCCCGACCGGCGCGGTCGAGACCCCGGTCGTGGTCACCGACGGCGGTACCGGCCTCACGGCCTACACCACTGGCGACATCCTCTTTGCGTCGACCTCCACCGCGCTGTCGCAGCTGGCCGCGGTGGCGTCCGGCAGCGCCCTGATGAGCACGGGCGTCGGCTCGGCACCGGCCTGGGACAGCAGCCCCACCTTCGGGAGCACGGTCACGGTCGGGTCGCTCGACGTCAACGGCAACGTGGTGCTCGAACGGGATGCGGACGATGTGCTGCATCTCCGACGCGGCGCCAACGCGCAGGAGCTGCGGATCGCGCGCACCTGGACCAGCCCGTCGAGCAACCAGCACCTCAGCTTCGGCTTTGCCGGCTCTGAAGCGCGGATCGAATCGACGTCCACCGGGGGGGTCGTGCCTCTCCAGATCGGCACCGACCACGCGGCCGCCTTGAAGTTCCGGACCAACGGCAGCAACCGGTGGCAGGTTACCGGCAACGGCGACTTCGCGGCGAACTCGCCGGGGACGCCCAGCATCACCGGTGTCCGAAACGTCGAGCTGCGGCGGTTCCTGCAGGTCAAGGAAACGACGAACAGCATCAGCGCCACGCAGGTGCCGGACATCCTGGCTGCCGGAGGCGGAGCTGGCATCTATGTGAAGAACGACAAGCTGGTGATCGCCTACAATCGTTCGGGAACCTTGCACTACCTGACGCTGGACCTCGATGGATCGGACGTCACGTTCAGCCACAGCACGACGGCGCCGTAACGGCACAGCCGGTCACACATCGATACCGCCCGGAGTGGTACACCCACTCCGGGCGGTGTCATGTACGGGGGTATACTGCGCGCGGAGCGGGCCATCAAACCGCAGCCATCGAGGCACACATCCATGCAGGTATTCACATCTCGTCCCCGGCTCCTACTGGCGCTGACTGCCACCGCCCTTGCCGTCGTAGCCCTGACCCTTGGCAGACCGGTGTCCGCGTGGCAGAGCAACTTCATGGGCGGCGCCCCCACGCGGGGTGACGATGAGAACCTCGGCGCCATCAAGCTGCGTTTCCCGGCCGGCGTTCGGTCGAACTGGCACACCCACGAGTGGGGCCAGCTGCTGATGGTCGAGGAGGGCAAGGCGCTGACCCAGGTGCGGGGCGAGCCGATCTACGAGATGCACCCGGGCGAGCCCTGGTGGACCGGGCCGGACATCGAACACTGGCACGGCGCGGCCCACGACGAGCACGTGCTCCAGATCACCGTCTACGAGGGCGGCGTGAACTGGATGGACCCGGTCACCGACGAGGAATACCGGGCCCCGTCCAGGCGCCCCTAGACCGGGCGTCGTCGTGGGACCGCTGCACGGCGTCCGCATCATCGAGCTGGCCGGCATCGGTCCCTGCCCGATGGCCGCCATGCTCCTGGCCGAGCTCGGGGCCGACGTGCTCCGTCTGGACCGGCTGAGTCCGTCGGGTCTGGGCCTCGGCACCCCCAACCGGCACGCCTATCTCCACCGCAGCCGCCGCTCGGCCGCGGTCGACCTGAAGCATCCCGACGGTCGGGCCCTGGTGCTGCGGCTGTGCCGCGGCGCCGATGCCTTGATCGAGGGGTTCCGCCCCGGCGTCACCGAGCGGCTCGGACTGGGCCCGGAGGAGTGCCACGCGGTCAACCCGCGGCTGGTCTACGGCCGGGTCACCGGGTGGGGCCAGCACGGACCGCTGGCCACCGCGGCGGGCCACGACCTCAACTACATCGCGCTGACCGGCGCTCTCCATGCCATCGGCACCGAGGACCGTCCGATCCCGCCGCTCAACCTCGTGGGCGATTTTGGCGGTGGGGCGCTGTATCTGGCGCTGGGAGTGACCGCGGCGCTCGTCGAAGCGCGCACCTCGGGCCAGGGACAGGTCGTTGACGCCGCCATGGTCGACGGAGCGGCGTCACTCATGACCGGACTCTACGGATTCCGGGCGGCGGGGATGATGGACGACCAGCGTCGGCACAACGCGCTGGACGGCGGCGCCCACTTCTACGACGTCTACGAGACCCGCGACGGGCAGCACATCGCCCTGGCGCCGATCGAGCCGCGCTTCTACGACACGATGCTGGAACGGCTCGGCCTCTCGAGCGACGAACTGCCTCGGTCGACCGATCCAGACGAGTGGCCTGCCCTCAAGGCTCGGCTTGCGGCGCACATCAGAACGCGCACCCGAGACGAGTGGGTCGAGCGGCTGGAAGGGACCGACGCCTGCTTCGCGCCGGTGCTGAACATGGCCGAAGCGCCGGAGCACCCGCACCTCAAGGCACGGGACACATTCGTCAATCGGGATGGCGCCTGGCAACCGAACGCGGCCCCGCGGTTCAGCCGGACACCGAGCGCCATCCGTGGCGCGCCGGCCGCGCCCGGCGGCGACACGCGTGAGGTCCTCGGGGACTGGGGCCTCTCGCCGGACGAGATCGCGGCGCTGCTCGACGCCGGCGTGATCGCCCAGCGCGACCCTCAGGGCAGCGCGTAGGCGACGAGCGTGTCGTTCGCCGAGACCGCGACATACTGCTTGCCGTCGATGGCGTAGGTCATCGGGTTCGCGTTGCCGAATCCGGACAGCTGCTGGGTCCACACCTCGCGCCCGCTGGCGGTCTCGAAGGCGCGCAGCCGGTTGTCGTCGGTCCCGGCCACGAATGCCACTCCCCCCGCAGTCGTGATGGCTCCGGCCCGGATCAGCCGCCCCGTCGCCTGCTTCCCCTCGGGCAACGAGTCGGTCACCCCCAGGGTCTCCTGCCAGGCGATGTCACCGGTCGCCGCATCCACCGCGGTCAGCCGACCCCAGGGCGGCGCCTGGCACGGCAGCGTGGTGTCGTCGAGTCGAACGGTGAAGCTCCCGGGGCGCATCGTGCCACGCCGATACGCCAGTGGGTGTTCGTCCGGCGCATCCTCCACGAACCCGAGCGCGCCCATGTCCTGGGTGGTCACGAGCAGGTAGCCGGTCTCGCGGTCTACGGTCACCCCACCCCAGTTGGCGCCACCCACCTGTCCCGGGAACGACAAGGTGGTGCGGAGCGGCGCGCCAGGGGCCCGATACACCCACGGGGTGAACGGCCCGGCGTTGAAGACCTCACCCAGCGAATCCACCAGTTCGGCACAGGCCGCCGCGTGCTCGGCGGAGGTCATCTCGGCCGTGACGAGATCCGCCGGGTCGTAGCTCAATCGCGACAGCCCGGTCGGCCTCACCGGCACTGGTTGAGTCGCCGCGGTCTGCTCCCCTGGAACATCGCTGGCCGCCACGTCGATGTCCTCGACCCCGTAGATCGGCTCGCCGGTCTCGCGGTTGAGGATGTACAGGTAGCCCGACTTGGTGGTCACCCCCAGCGCCGGAACGTCACCGATGTCGAACAGGGCGGGTGGCGCGGGCGGGTCGGCATCCCATAGGTCGTGTCGAATGGTCTGGAAGTGCCAGCGATAGGCGCCGGTCTCGGAGTCGACGGCCACCACCGCATTGCCGTAGAGATTGTCACCGGGTCGGTCCCCGCCGTAGTCACCCGGAATCGGCGACGCCAGCGGGAGATAGACCAGTCCCCGGTCTTCGTCCATCGAAAAATAGAAGGGCCAGGCGTTCGCTCCCAGCCGGTCTTGCCAGCTGTCGCCTTCCCAGGTGTCGTGCCCGGGATCGCCCGGCTGGGCGACCGACGAAAACTCCCACAGTTTCTCGCCGCTCCGCGCGTCATACGCCCGAGCGTTTCCGATCCCGCCAATCGTCCCCGCCGGCGTGTTGGCCCCGACCACGACGACATTGCCGGCCACCAGCGGCACCGAGTTGTAGGGCACCACCATGTCCACCGCGCCCCCGTCGCCGAACGCCTCGACCACCGCGCCGCTCGCCGCATCGACGGCTCGAAGGTGGAGGCCGGTGGTGAAGATGATGCGAGGCGCCAGACCGTCGCCCCCGGGCCAGTACGAGACACCTCGGCGCGACGGGCGGCCCCCCTCGACCTGGTGACGCCACAGCTCGGCGCCGGTGGCGGGATCGAGCGCCACCACCCGGTCCGCCGCCGTGCCATACAGCACGCCGTCGACCACGATCGGGGTCATCTGCGAGTTCGGTCCTCGCGCCTCGGTGTCGACGGGGGCCAGCGAGTGACTCCAGACCTCGCTCAGCGTGGAGACGTTGGCGACCGTGATCTCCCCGAGCGGCGAGTACCCGGTCGCCGCCAGGTCGTAGCGATACATCGGCCAGTCGCCGCTGACCGCCTCGGCCGGCGTCGCGGCGTCACCCTCGACCGAACCGTCAGGAGTCGCTCCGCCGCAGCCGGCGAGCCAGAGCCAGGACAGCACAGCGATGCACCGGCCGCCACGATGAGAAAGAAGACGTGTCACGTCGGGCCTCCCGTCAAATGTCCCGTAGACGCTATCATGAGGAGTCCCCCGACACTCGCGGTGGTCTTCTCCTCCTACATCTTCGTCTTCGTCTTCCTGCCGCTCACGCTGGCCGCCTACTATCTCGCGCCTCAGCGGATGCGCCATCTGCTGCTGGCGACGCTGAGCTACGTCTTCTACGGCTGGTGGAATCCGGCGTTCGTGCTGCTGATGCTCTTCAGCACACTGGTGGACTACGCCTGCGGGCTGGTGGTGGGGGAGCCGGGTCCGCGGACCGGGCGACATCGGACGGCACTGACGGTGTCGGTGGTCACGAATCTGGGGCTGCTGGGATTCTTCAAGTACTTCAACTTCGGACTCGAGAACTACAACGCCCTGGTCACCGCGCTGGGGGCAGACCACCTGCAGTGGGATACGTTCTTCCGGATCACCCTGCCCCTCGGCATCAGCTTCTACACCTTCCAGTCGATGAGCTACACCATCGACATCTACCGGGGGCAGGCGCGCCCGCTCTCGAACATCATCGACTTTGCCTGCTACGTGGCGCTGTTCCCCCAGCTCGTCGCCGGTCCGATCGTGCGTTTCCGCGAGGTGGAACAGCAGCTCCGGTCGCGGGAGCACACCTGGTCGAAGTTCGCCCGTGGCGTCTCGTTCGTGGCCTGCGGCATGGCCAAGAAGGTGATGCTGGCGAACCCCGCCGGGAAGGTGGCCGACACCTGCTTCGAGGCCGGGGCGCTGCACATGGTCGACGCCTGGTATGGCCTGGTGGCCTATGCCTTCCAGATCTACTTCGACTTCAGCGGCTACAGCGACATGGCGATCGGTCTCGGCCTGATGCTGGGCTTCGTGTTTCCGAAGAACTTCGATTCGCCGTATCGCGCACGCTCGATCACCGAGTTCTGGCGGCGCTGGCATCTGTCGCTCTCCTTCTTCTTGCGCGACTACCTGTATCTGCCGCTCGGCGGCAACCGCAAGGGTCGGCTCCGCACCTACGTGAACCTGATGACGGTCATGCTGCTCGGTGGGTTGTGGCATGGCGCGTCCTGGAACTTCGTGATCTGGGGCGGCATCCACGGCGGCATGCTGGCGTTCGAGCGGAGTCAGGGCAAGACCAGCCTGTATCGACGGCTCCCGGCAGCCGCCGCAACCGCCATCACGTTCGGGATCGTCTGCCTGGCGTGGGTGTTCTTCCGGGCGCCGTCGCTCGACGCGGCGCTCGGCTATCTTGCCGCGCTCGGCGGCCTGGCGCCGACCCCGCCCGAGGCGGCGCTCGTGGGCGGACTGCTGTATCAGCCGTATTACGCTCTGACCCTGATCGTCGCCGCGATGGTGGTGTGGGCGGCGCCGCAAACCTGGACCTTCACCCGCACCCTGACCCCGCTCCGGGCGGCCTGGTGCCTGGTGCTGCTCGGCGTCTCGGTGAGCCTGATGGCCAGCCAGACATTCAACCCATTCATCTACTTCATTTTTTGACCATGCTCACGACACCGTCAGAGCGGGAGCGCCAGGCGCGCGAAGAGGTGGGACACACCACCCTCACGCCGCTGGTCAGTCGATTGCTGTCAGCCGGGGCGATCGTCCTCCTGGTCGGAACACTCGCCTGGCACACCGCCGCCGACCTCGGCGCCGACCCCGGCCGGTGGCCACGGGTACTCGATCCGCGAATGCTCGCCCCGGTCTGGGACGAGATCTCGGCGGTGGCCGACGCCGAGGGCTGGGTCGACGCGCTGGCGCTGGCCAACGAGCGAGTCGGGGTCAACATCGCCGACTACGAGACGTCGCTCGAAGAACGTTCGCCGTTGATCGACGCCCTGGTGCCCACGGTGAACAGCATCGTCACGGGCTGGCTGGGCGGGTCGACCGAGTCGGTCTATCCGGGCCGTGACGGCTGGCTGTTCTACCGCCCGGACGTGGAGTATCTGACCGGGCCCGGCTTCCTCGAGGCGGAGACGCTCGCGGCCCGACGGCAAGCCGATCCGGAGATCGAGCCGGACCCGCTGCCTGCCCTGATCGAGATGCGGGACGCGCTCGATACCCGGGGTATCGCCCTGCTCGTCGTGCCGGTCCCGCTCAAGCCCACCGTCTATCCCGATCGATACGCGGCGGGAGCCAGCCCCACCGAAGGGGTGCAGAACGCTTCTCATGCCACCTGGATGCAGCGGCTCGACGCCGAGGGCATCGACGTGGTCGACCTCACGTCCGATTTCCGACGCCGACGCGAAGCCGACGACGCTCCGCTCTATCTGACAGGGGACACCCACTGGACGCCCGCCGGCGTCGCGCTGGCGAGCGACCGGCTCGCCGACCATGTCGAGGCGCTCGGCCTGGCGTGGACGGGAGCGCCGGTCACGTATTCGAGCACTACTCTGGAGGTAACGAACCAGGGGGACACATTGGCGCTCCTGCGACTCCCGGATGCGGCGGCGGCACAAAGAACCGAAACAGCCACCATCACGCAGGTCCAGGAACCGGACGGCCAGCCCTGGCAGCCGGATCCGGCCGCCGAGGTGCTGCTGCTGGGAGACAGCTTCGCCAACATCTACTCGCTCGATGCCCTCGGCTGGGGGACCGGCGCAGGACTGGCCGAGCAGTTGAGCCTCCGGCTGGGCCGGCCCCTCGACGCGCTGCGACAGAACGACGCCGGCAGCTACGCCACCCGCCAGATGCTGGCCGCCGAGCGCCAGCAGGGTCGAAACCGACTGGCCGGCAAACGGCTCGTGATCTATCAGTTCGCGAGCCGCGAGCTCGCGATCGGTGACTGGCGCACCGGCCTGCCGTACTGAGCGCGACGCCAGACGAGGCTAAGATGAGGGACGAACGCGACAGCAACCGGCAGGAGACGGCATGACTCTGAAGAGATCGCTCGTGACGACCGTGCTCGTGGTGGCGCTGGTGGGGCTGGGTCAGCCAGCCGCAGCCCAGACGCCGGACCTGATGACGGTCGAGTTCTACAGCCCGGCCGTCGACCGCGAGATGAAATACAACATCCTGCTCCCGAAGGACTACGCGACGTCGACCGAACGGTATCCGGTGCTGTATCTCCTGCACGGGCTCACGCAGAACTACACCGCCTGGGGACTGGCCAACGGCACACCCTTCTACGCCGGGCTCTACGACGATCTGATCGTCGTGATGCCGGACGGCGGGAACTCCTGGTATGTCAACTGGGCCGAAAGCACGGGCGGGCAGCGCAACGACTGGGAAGACCACATCGTGGTGGACGTGGTGAGCCACGTCGACTGGAGTTTCCGGACGATCGCGAGACGCGAGGGTCGGGCGATCGCCGGGCTCTCGATGGGGGGCTACGGATCGATCACGCTGGGGCTCCGCAACCCGGACCTGTTCATCTCCATCGGCAGCACCAGCGGCGCGCTGGAGCATGCGCGGCAGGTGGCGCGCCGGATGCGTGGCGAGGCTCCGCCCCGCCAGGGGCGGCCACCGTTGACCGAGGCGCAACGGGCCGAGCGTGAGCGCCGCCGGCAACAGCCGAATCCGCTCATCGGCATCGACGGCTTCAGCAGCCAGGTGGAGCGAACGCCGGAAGGTACGGAGTTCGTCACCGCCGAGGACGCCGACGCCTACGATCCGTTCACCCTGATCGATCAGGTGCCACAAGAGGCGCTGCCCCACATCTACCTGGATTGCGGCACCGAAGACCGCCTCATCAGCGGCGCCCGTGAGCTCGCCGCCATCCTGATGGAACGCGACATCCCGTTCGACTACATGCAGATGGCCGGCCGTCACAACGCCGACTACTGGATCCAGTCGATCGGTCGGATCATGGGCGTGCAATACGAGGTGATGAAGCGGG
>MDTE01184408.1_pt1 | contig 17772 bp, 19 predicted proteins | sample 811231 | NCBI WGS metagenome assembly MDTE01 (sample SAMN05326651, study PRJNA326480) | marine metagenome | isolation source: seawater | place: Indian Ocean: Red Sea | collected 2010 | reverse complement strand
TATCTCAACACAAATTTTTAAGGCAATGTTAGAGAATTCAGCTAGCGAACAAGGAGCAAGAATGAGTGCAATGGATAATGCCACTAGAAACGCAGGTGAAATGGTTGATAAACTTACTATTGAGTATAATAGAAGTCGTCAAGCAGCAATTACGAAAGAACTAATAGAAATTATATCAGGAGCGGAGAGTTTATAATTATGAGCAAAGGAATAATAACACAGGTAATTGGCGCAGTTGTAGATGTGAAATTTGATGGAGAGTTGCCAGAAATCTTAACAGCTTTAGAGTGTAAAAATAGTGGAAATAGACTTGTATTAGAAGTAGCTCAACACCTAGGTGAGTCAACAGCTAGAACTATTGCAATGGACGCAACAGAAGGATTAAAAAGAGGTGATGAGGTCATTAACACTAAAGCACCAATAAAAGTTCCAGTTGGACCAGAAACACTAGGAAGAATTATAAATGTAGTAGGAGAGCCAATTGATGAAAGAGGAGATGTTAAGACTAAAGAAAGTTGGCCAATTCATAGACCTGCACCTGAATTTAACGATCAATCAACTGAGACAGAGATTCTTGTTACAGGTATCAAGGTAATTGACTTACTAGCTCCTTATGCAAAAGGTGGAAAAATTGGATTATTTGGTGGCGCGGGAGTTGGTAAAACTGTTTTGATTATGGAATTAATTAATAACGTTGCAAAAGCACACGGTGGATTTTCTGTTTTTGCTGGTGTTGGAGAGAGAACTAGAGAAGGAAATGACTTATATCATGAAATGATGGAGTCAGGTGTAATTAAATCAGAGGGCCCTGGATCAAAAGCAGCATTGGTATATGGTCAAATGAATGAACCTCCTGGAGCAAGAGCGAGAGTGGCTTTGACAGGTTTAACTGTAGCAGAATATTTTAGAGACCAAGAAGGACAAGATGTTTTATTCTTTGTTGATAATATTTTTAGATTTACTCAAGCAGGCTCAGAAGTTTCAGCGCTTCTAGGAAGAATACCTTCAGCGGTGGGTTATCAACCAACTTTAGCAACTGATATGGGAAATTTACAAGAAAGAATAACAACTACCAATAAGGGATCTATTACTTCTGTTCAAGCAATTTATGTCCCTGCGGATGATTTAACAGATCCAGCACCGGCCACATCTTTTGCTCATTTAGATGCTACAACAGTTCTTTCAAGACAAATTGCTGAGATTGGTATTTACCCTGCTGTGGATCCTTTGGACTCTACATCTAGAATTCTTGACCCAAGGATAGTTGGAGATGAACATTATAGGGTCGCTCGTGAAGTTCAAAAAATATTACAAACTTATAAATCTCTTCAAGATATTATTGCAATTCTGGGAATGGATGAATTATCAGAAGAAGATAAATTAGTAGTTGCAAGAGCAAGAAAGATACAAAGATTTTTATCTCAACCTTTCTTTGTTGCAGAAGTCTTCACAGGTTCCCCTGGAAAGCTAGTAGATTTAGAATCTACAATTAAAGGGTTTGATGCGATTTGCAAAGGTGAGTACGATCATTTACCAGAAGCTGCATTTTATATGGTTGGAACAATTGAAGAAGCTATTGAAAAAGCTGAAAAAATTAAAAAAGACGCCGCTTAATGAGTGAAGAATTTAATCTAGAAATTATTAATCCAGACAAGTCATTTTTGAATAAAGAGGACGTAACGGAAGTTGTTGTTCCAGCATTAGAAGGTGAAATGGGAATTTTGAAAGATCATATTTCAATTATTTCATTCTTAAAACCAGGTATAATAAAAGTTTACTCAAAATCTGGTGAGAATAAGTATTATATAGAGGATGGAATCTTAGAGTTCAAAAATAATAATTTATCTGTTCTGACTAGTTCGATAATAAGTCTTAAAGATTTAGAAAAGAGCAAAATACAAGAATTATTAAAAGTAGCCGAAGAAGATACTGGAAAAGAGGGTGTAAATGATCAATCAAGGTATCTCATAGACCAAAAAATTGAAGTTTTAAAATCTATTAATTAATTATTTTTTTGATTTGAAATTTTAATTTTTTATAAACTTCAAGTTTAAAATCTACCACTACTTCGGTTATCATTTCTGACTCTATCCATTTCCAATCCAAAAATTCTGGTTTGCGTGTATTAATATTTATTTTATCATCAGTTCCTAAATACCTCATAACGAACCATTTTTGTTTTTGACCTTTGTACTTTCCTTTCCATATTATCCCAAGTAAATGTTTTGGTAATTCATAGGTGAGTGTTTCATCTATCTCTTTTATCAATTCTACTTCTTTAATACTTGTCTCTTCCTCTAATTCCCTAAATGCTGCAGATAAGTAGTCTTCTCCATCATCTATTCCGCCTTGAGGCATCTGCCAAAAATTTGCTGGATTATCAATTCTTTTTGCTACAAAAACTTTATTCTCCTTATTTAATAAAATTATACCTACCCCTTTTCTTAAAGGCAGATTCTTAAAATCTTTTTTCATTTTAACCGTTGAGAAGTTTAATAGCGTAATTTAATTGATTATCAGTTTCTGTTTTAATTTTGAAATCATCATCTTCTTCATTAATCTCTATATCTGGTGAAACACCAACTTCAGAAATTGATTTTCCTGAAGGAAGATAATATTTTGCAACAGTTAATCTAATTGCGCCATCATTTTTTAAGGGTATTATGGATTGGACTGAACCTTTCCCATAACTGTTTTCACCTAGCAATATAGCTCTTTTATGATCTTTCAATGCTCCAGCAACAATTTCGGATGCAGAGGCAGATCCATAATTAATTAAAACAATCAAAGTCTTACCATTTGTAATATCACCTTTTTTAGCAAAGTATTTTCTGTTTTCTGCTTGTTTCCTACTTTTTGTAGAGACAATTTCACCATTGTTTAAAAAGAAATCAGAAATTTTTACAGCCTGTGAGAGAAGACCTCCAGGGTTATTTCTTAAATCTAGTATATATGATTTTACATTTTTATTTTTTTCAAAACTTTGAATTTCTTGTTTGATTTGCTTACCACTATTTTCATTAAATGAGGTTAGTCTTATATATCCAATATTACTCTCTAATAGCTCAGCCTTAACCGATTTTATCTGAATGATTTCTCTAATTATATTAAATGTGAGTGCTTTTTTTTCCCCACTTCGTCTAATTGTAAGGTCAATACCAGACCCAACTGGACCTCTCATTAAATCTACCGCCTCACTTAAGGATTTCCCTTGTACCTGTATGTCATTTATTTTTACTATATAATCACCAGCTTTAATACCAGCTCTAGAAGCAGGTGTATCATCTATAGGAGATATTACTTTTACAACTCCAGACTCCATACTAACCTCAATACCAAGTCCGCCAAATTCACCACTTGTCTCAGTTTGCATGTCATTAAATGATTCAGGTGACATATATGCTGAGTAGGGATCTAAAGATTGAAGAAGACCGTTGATGGCAGAATCCATACTTTCTGCTTGATTAATTTCGTCTACATATTCTTTATTTATTTTTTCAAGAACTTCCCCAAATAAATCAATTTTTTTGTAAATACTATTTTCTAATGAAAAAACATCTCGGCATAAAATAATATTAAATAATAAAAAAAAAATAAAATTTTTATTTCTAATCATATAATTAATTTTTCTTTAGGGATTAATTCAGACCACATTTTTTCAAGCTCGTAGAACTTTCTTTTTTCTGGATGAAAAATATGAACAATCAAATCAATTCCATCTACTAATTTCCATTCACTACTTTCCTTACCTTCAATTTTTGGATTTTCTACGCCGTTATCTCTCAGTTTTTCCAAGACCTGTTCAGATAATGACTGAATATGCCTCGAGGATGTACCACTTGCAATAATCATAAAATCAGCCATTGAACTTTTGTCTTTTAAATCAATACTTACAATATTTTGTGCTTTGTTGATATCAAGAGTATTGATTATTATTTTTTTTAGATCTGAAATTTTATCCATTAATTATTTTGAGATTATCAAATTTTTCTTAATTGAGAAGAAGAAATATTAACTTTATCGAATTTTATAAAGCTTAAATGTTTTTTATTGAGTTTTTTAAATGTTATTGAATTCAATGATTTTTTTTTATATCCCTGCCTATCAAAGACTATAATTTTGCATTTTTTTGGGATTTCATTGGATCTATACCATTTATGAAAATTAATTAGGTTATCTGCACCAATTAATAAATAAATTTCATTTTTTTTGCCTTTATATAGGTAGTTAATTAAATTGTAGGTTCTATTTGATCTAATTATTTTTTCGTAAAATTTAACTTTTATAAAATTATTTCTGCCAATGATTTTTTTGCAGTATTTTATTCTATCTAAAAGATTATTTTTGCTTTTTTTTTTAAAAGGGTTTTTTTTTGTAATAGCCCATGTTATATTTTTTAACTTAAATCTTTTCATAGCATCTTTTGAAATCGCTATATGACCTTTGTGTGCTGGGTCGAAAGTTCCACCAAGAACTCCAATTTTATTCTTTTTTAAATTCAAATTATTTCCTTACTCTCCCTTTACTAGTTATTTGATACTTATAAGAAACTAATTGATTTAACCCTACTGGTCCACGTGGTGGTAAGACGCTAGTTGAAATCCCAACCTCTCCTCCAAAACCAAATTCACCTCCATCTGCAAATTGTGTTGAAGTGTTATGCATAGCGATTGAACTTTTTACCTCATATAAAAATTTTTTTGCAGATATCTTATTTTGAGTAATTATACAATCAGTATGCATTGTTCCATATTTATTAACATGATTAATTGCTTCATCTAAATTTTTCACGGTTTTTACTGACACAACTGATGATAAATATTCTTTAGGCCAATCTCTTTTAGAGGCTTTCTTAACATTGCCATTATATGATTTAATAATATTATTATCTCCAATAATCTTACAGCCATTATTTTCTAGATTTTTTAAAATTGGATTAACAAATTTTTTGACTATCTTTTCATGTAACAAAATCGTTTCTGTTGCGCCACATATAGCTGTATTTCTCATTTTAGCATTATAAATAACCTTTTCTGCAATCTTAAGATTTGCATGTTTATCTACATATGTATGACATACACCTTCTAAATGTCCAATAGTTGGAATCGAGGAAAGTTTATTTACTTTCTTCACTAAATTTTTCCCCCCTCTTGGAATAATTATATCAATAAAATTGCTCATTTTAGTTAAAAGAAAATCAACTACTTTTCTTTTTTTAATATCTATAAATTGCACATAATTTTCATCAATTTTGTTTTTTTTAAGAGATTTCCTAAATAATTTTGAAAGTATACGATTTGAATAAAAAGCCTCAGTTCCTCCTTTCAAAATTACTGAATTACCTGATTTAAAACACAGAGAGGCTACATCTGATGTAACATTAGGTCTACTTTCATAAATTACACCAATTACTCCAATTGGGATTGATACTTTTGAGATTTTTAAACCATTTGGCTGTTTCCATTTCTCTAGAACTATATTTGTTGGATCTTTTAATTTTATGATATCTTTAATTGTACTAACAATTTCTAAAATTTTTTTTTCATCTAAAATTAATCTTTTAATTAAATTATCTTTTAATTTTTTCATTTTAGCATTTTTAATATCTTTAAGATTTTCATTTAAAATTAATTTTTTACTTTTGATTATTAAGGAAAGATAATCTTTTAAAACTTTATCTTTTTTTTTAGTATTCAATTTAATTGAAAATGCTTTTTTTGATTTCTTCCCAATCTTTTTTAATAAATTATTCATTAAATTTCTACCATATCATCTTTATGAACTACCTCTGATTTTGAAATATAGCCAAGAATCTTTTGAATTTCATTAGAATGACATCCCATTATTTTGTTGATTTCTTCAGATGAGAAAGAGCTTAGGCCCCTAGCAAATTCTTTTTTTTTAAAATCTAAAATTTTTATATGGGCACCTTTACTAAATTTTCCGTAAACTTTTTTTATACCCGCAGCTAATAAACTTTTTCCACTTAGCAGTGCTCTTTTTGCTCCTTCATCTATTATTAATTCTCCTTTAGGTGAAATAGAGCTAATGATCCATTTCTTTCTTGCGTGTAATTTAGATATTTTAGATTTAAAAAAAGTGCAGTTATTATTTTTTTCTATTTGATTAATAGGGTTAAGGTACAGCCCGTTAGCAATAATCATATCACATCCTGCTAGGCTGCATATTTTAGCTGCTTCTATTTTTGTATTCATTCCACCACTCCCGAGCTTTGTCATACCTTTAATATTAATATTTTGAATATCTTTGTTTAAATTATTAACTCTTTTAATAAGTTTAGCATCTTCGAAAATTTTAGGATTTTTCGTAAAAAGCCCGTCCACATCAGATAACAATATTAGTGTATCAGCATTAGTTATTTGTGCTACTCTTGAAGCCAATCTATCGTTATCACCATATTTTATTTCTGAAGTAGCTATGGTATCATTTTCATTTACAACAGGAATATAATTTAGCCTAAATAAATTTTCGAAAGTTCTTTTTGCGTTTATTGATCTTCTTCTCTCCTCAGTGTCCTCTAAAGTAAGTAAGACTTGTGAAATATTTAATTTAAATTTTGAAAATGTTTGTGAAAAAAGATTCATTAATTCTATTTGACCAACTGATGCAATAGCTTGGCTTTCATCTAACCTAAGATTTGTTTTGTTATAGTTCATTTTTTTACAACCAAGTGCTATAGCACCAGAACTAACAATAATGATTTTCTTTTTCTTTGAATTGAGTTTTTTCAAGTCTTTTGCAAAACTTGATAACCATTTTTTTCTGATTTTTTTATTTTCATCTACTAACAAAGATGAACCAATTTTTATTACAATAATTTTAGAATTTTTAAGATGCATATGATATCAATTTAGCTTTTACTCTAGAAATAGATTTTTTTTCAAGTGTCGTCAGAGTTATTACTTCAGATTTTGTGTATTTTGAGAAATCTTTGATTATTTTTTTAATATCATTATTTTCAACTAGATCAGTCTTATTTAAAATTACCAATTCCTTTTTTTTTTCTATTTTAGAGCTATAACTTTTTAATTCATTTTTTATTTGTTGGTAACTTTTTTTTAAATCTTTATTAGTAATATCTATCATGTGTAATAGTGACTTACATCTTTCAATGTGTTTTAAGAATTGTATTCCGAGACCAGTTCCTTTATGAGCCCCCTCTACTAATCCAGGAATATCGGCAATAGTAACCTCTTTATCATCATAATTCGCTACTCCAAGATTAGGGTTCAAAGTTGTAAATTGATAATTTGCAATTTTAGGATTTGCATTTGTTATTGCTGCTAATAAACTTGACTTACCAGCATTTGGTAATCCAATTATTCCAATATCAGCTATTGTTTTTAATTGAAGCCATATTATAAATTCTTCTCCTAATGCTCCTTTTGTAAATTTTCTTGGTGCCCGATTTGTAGAGCTTTTGAATCTTGTATTACCAAGGCCACCTTTACCACCGCTCGCAACAACAAACTCATCTCCAATTTTTATAAAGTCATAAATTAATGTTTTGTTGTCCTCTTCAAATACTTGTGTGCCTAAAGGAACTTTTAATGTCAAATCATCTCCGTTTTTACCAGTGCGATTTTTTCCAGAACCGTTATCACCTCTTTGTGCTTTGTGATGTTGTTGATATCTATAATCGATTAAAGTATTAAGATTTTGTACAGACTTTAATATGACAGATCCTCCTGTGCCACCATCTCCACCATCTGGTCCTCCATACTCGATAAATTTCTCTCTTCTGAAACTCGGAGATCCGTCTCCACCATTTCCTGCTTTAACATAAATTTTTACTTGATCTAAGAATTTCATAATACAACGCTAATTATTAGTTGTACTGTTAATTGGGCTTTACTGAAACAAAAGTTCTATCTGATTTGGTCTTTTTAAAAACTACTTTACCTTTTACCACTGAAAAAATTGAGTGATCTTTACCCATCCCAACATTTTCTCCGGGAAATATTTTAGTACCTCTTTGTCTTACAATTATATTTCCAGGAATGACAGTTTCACCACCATACTTTTTAACACCCAATCTTCGGCCTGCACTATCTCGTCCATTTCTAGAAGATCCACCTGCTTTTTTTGTTGCCATAAATTTTCCTACTTACTAACTTGTTTCTTAGGTACCTCTTTTTTTGAAGGCTTAGAAATTTTTTCAGCCTCAGATAGTACTTTCCCGTCTTTAGAAAAAATTTTATTTATCTTTATTAATGAATATTCTTGCCTGTGTCCATTTTTTCTTCTTGAATTTTGTCTTCTTCTTTTTTTAAAGATTAAAACTGTTCTGTTTTTACTATTTTTTATTAAATTTGCCTCTACCTTTGAACCTTGAACAAGCGGGGTCCCAATTTCTATGATTTTATCATCTCCATAAGCTAAAATATCTTTAAATTCTATTTTTGAGTCAGGCTTAAAATCTGGTAATTTTTCAACCTTTAAAATTTCTCCAGATTTTACCTTATACTGTTTTCCACCTGTTTGTATTACTGCGTATGACATAATGTAGTGTAATTTTAATTATGGCAATATAGTCTTAGCTAAATTTTAGTCAAGCTCTATAAATTAAGAATTATCCTTTAAATTTCTCAGTTTTGTAAATGTTTCTATGTTTTTAGCTTTGAGAAATATATTACATTCTATCTCTTCATTTAAAATTGTTGGGATCGTTGGTAAACCATTATCCAGTTTTTTTTTAATTTTTGTTATCTTATCTTTAAGTTTAATATTTTTTGGGTCGTTTTGAATACAAAAATTCGAATTTTGTAAAGTATATTCGTGTCCACAATATATTTCAGTTTCTTTGGGAAGTTTTTTAATTTTATTCAAAGAGTTAAACATTTGTTCAAAAGTTCCTTCAAAAATTCTTCCACACCCCAAAGAAAAGAGTGTATCTCCTGTAAAAATTTTTTTTTCATTAAAAAAATGAAATGCGATATGACCGCTTGTGTGCCCAGGGGTATGGTAAATTTTTGCTTCAAAATCATCTACTTTCCAAACTTGATTGTCTTTGACTAGAATATCAACTCCTGGAATACGGTCTTTGTCATCCTCAAAAGCAACTATTTTAGATCCATATTTATTTTTTAATTCTAAGTTTCCTCCAATATGATCGTAATGATGATGGGTATTAAGAATATACCTCAATTTAATACCTTTATTCTCAATAAAATTAATTATAGGGTAAGATTCTCCTGGATCAACTACACAAGCATATTTATTTTTATTATCAATTATCAAATAACTGTAGTTGTCCTGAAGACACTTAATAATTTCAATTTTCATTATGTTTTTCAATTAAAAATATTCCAAGTTCAGAAAATAAGTTTTTAATAAATAAATTAGAGTTATTAATTTTTGACACATTTTTATTTGCAAGTGCTAAAGAATTAAAGATTTTAAAATTCATTATTTCAGAAAATTTAAAAAAATCCTTAATGGTACACATATGAATATTTGGTGTATTATACCAATCATTAGGTAATGTTTTTGTTACCGGCATAGTACCTTTAAATAATAAATTTAACCTTACCTTCCAGTGTCCAAAATTTGGGATAGTGACGATAGCTTTTTTTCCTACTCTTAAAAGCTCTTTAATGACTATTTCCGGACTCACAAAAGCTTGTAAAGTTTGACCTAAGATAACATAATCAAAAGACTCATTTGGAAATTGTTTTAGATCTAGTTCTGCATTACCTTCAATAACTGTTAATCCTTTAGATATACAAATTTGAACTTTTTTTTTGGATATCTCAATACCTCTTATATCCACTTTTTTGTTTTGTTTAAGAAATTCCATTAAATTTCCATCATCACATCCAACATCTAACACTCTAGAATTTTCAGTTATTATATTTGAGATTATTTGGTATTCTGGTTTCATAATTATTTTTCAAGGTATGACTTATCTAAAAAATTTTTAAGAGTTTTTAAAAAGTCAGGGACATTTAGCAAAAAGGAGTCATGGCCTTTATCTGACTCGATTTCTACAAATCCAACGTCTGCTCCAATAGCATTTAAGGCTATAACAATATCTTTATTTTCTTGGGTAGGGTAAAGCCAATCAGAAGTAAAAGATATTACAAAAAATTTTGTTTTTGAATTTTTGAATGCATTGGATAAATTACCATTAAATTGTTTTACTAAATCAAAGTAATCCATTGCTCTTGTTATATAAAGATAACTATTAGCATCAAATCTATCTACAAAAACTGAGCCTTGATATCTTAAATAACTTTCTATTTGAAAATCAGCATCAAAACCAAATTTAATATTATCCCTTTCTTGTAATTTTCTGCCAAATTTTTCTTGAAGTCCCTTTTTGGATAAATATGTGATGTGAGCTGCCATTCTAGCAACTGCTAAACCTTTCTCAGGAACACTATTGTTCGAAAAATATTTACCATCAGACCAGTTATGATCAGCTGTAATTGCTTGTCTTCCTAGTTCATTGAATGCAATATTCTGAGCTGAGTGACTTGAGGTGCATGCAATAGGAACTGCTGTTTTTGCTTTTTCAGGAAAATTACTAACAAATTGTAATACTTGCATGCCCCCCATTGAACCACCAACAACAGAAAAAAGTTTTTTTATACCAAAATAATCTAATGAGTTTACCTGGGCGTTCACAATGTCATTGATAGTAATTACAGGAAAATCTGTTCTATAAATTTTTTTTGTCTCTGGATTAGTATGACCAGGACCAAATGATCCCATACAACCACCAATAACATTTGCACATATTATAAAATATTTATTTGTATCTATAGATTTGTTTGGACCCACAGCATAAGACCACCAACCATCTTTTTTTGTAATTGGATTTAATCCTGTCACGAATTGATCACCAGTCAATGCGTGGCATACTAAGATTGCATTGTCTTTTTTTTCATTTAATGATCCGTAGGTTTCATAAGCTAACGGAAAATTTTTGATAATCTGACCACAATCTAATTTTAGTGGTTTTTTAATTATAATTGTTTTTATGTTGTCTTTAATATTCATAGTTTAAGATAATTTACGAATTGAGAGAAAAAAAACTTTTTTAGCGGTTTTTTTAGAGCGCTCGCAATTCAGATAAATCAGCGCATAAATTTTGTACAAGATGTCATTTAGTATGTCAATTTTAAAAAATTTTTAACTAATACTATATGAAAATTTCTTATTTTATTTATAAAGAGCTTTAAATTAAAAAAATGACAACTGTAAGATTTAAAAAATTAGAAATAGAGGCATATGAGCCAGGAAAATCTATTGTTAAAAAAATCAAAAGAATTATCAAGCTTTCAGCAAATGAGTCTGCTCTAGGAATAAGTCCTAAAGCTAAAAAAATACTATCGAATAAAAAATTGAATTTTACAAGATATCCAGACGGTAAATCAAAAAAATTAAGAGATCAAATATCAAAAAAATTTAGATGCAATAAAGATAAAATTATATGTGGAGCTGGTTCTGATGAAGTAATACAAATGATATGTCAATTATTTCTTAATCCAAAAGATGAAGTAATTGTCCCCCAATTTAGTTTTTTAATGTACAGAATTTATGCAAAAATAGTTGGAGCAAAAGTAATTTTCTCTAAAGAAAAAAATTACAAAGTTTCGATTCCTGAAATATTAAAAAAAGTAAACAAAAAAACAAAAATTGTTTTCTTAGCTAATCCAAATAATCCCACAGGAACATATCTTAGTAAATTTGAGCTCGTAGAATTAAGAAAAAAATTGAGAGATAATATCCTTTTAGTTGTTGATGATGCTTACGCAGAATACATGAAAAACCCAGATTATAAATCTGGTTTAGATTTATTTAAGAATAAGAAAAATGTTTTTATTTTAAGAACATTTTCAAAAATATATGGTCTTGCATCTCTAAGAATCGGTTGGGGGTACGGAGACAAAAAAATAATTAGTGCTTTAAATCAGATAAAACCACCATTTAACATTAATGAAGTTGCCCAATTAGCAGCGCAAGAGTCTCTTAAAGATGCAAAGTTTATATCTCGTTCAGTTAGACATAATTTAACGTATGCTAAAAAAATTAAAAAGTTTTTAGAAAAATATGATATTAGTTCAAATAAAATCTCAGCAAATTTTTTACTTTTAGATTTTTCTAAATGCAAATTAAAAGCTAAGCTATTCGATCAAAAACTAAAAAGACAAGGAATTATTTTAAGATCAACAGAGCACGGTTACAAGATAAAAAATATGTTGAGATTAACAGTAGGATCAAGAGCTGATTGTCAAAAGTTTATTCATGCAGTAAAAGGAATCTTTAATTAATGAAAAATATATTAATTATAGGCTGTGGTTTATTAGGATCATCTTTATTGCGAAGAATTCATAAAAAAAGATTGGCACATAAAATTTTTGTTTATGAGAAATCAAAAAAAAATATATCAAAAATAAAAAAACTAAAATTACCCGGAATACTTGTTAAAAAACCCGAGGATGTCGTATCGAAATCAAATTTAATTATTTTTTGTACACCTATGAGTGAATATAAAAAGATTATTCTTAAAATGAATAATAATTTTCATTCAAAACACATAATAACAGATATAGGCTCATCTAAAATTAAGTCTCTTAAAATAATAAATAAAAATTTAAAAAAAGGAATTTATTGGTCATCAAGCCATCCAATAGCTGGATCTGAAGTAAGTGGGCCTGAAAACGGGAAACAAAATCTTTTCGAGAATAAATGGTGTGTTTTAATTAACGGAAAAAGATCAAATAAAACACATTTAAATTTTTTAAAATCTTTTTGGAGAAAAATGGGCTCAAAAACTACAGAGATGAGCCCAAATAAACATGATAAAATTTTTTCAATTACCAGTCATTTACCACACTTGATTGCTTACAATTTAGTTAAATCAGCACAGGACTTCGAAAAAAAACAGAAATATGATCTTTTAAAATATAGTGCAGGAGGTTTAAGAGATTTCTCACGGATTGCAGCTTCAAATGAGATAATGTGGAGAGATATTTTTTTTGATAATAAAACTAATGTATCCAAAGCAATTAATTTATTCATAAAAAATCTAAAATCTTTTAAAAATGATATTTCATCAGAAAACAATAAATCTATTTTAAGAAAACTAACTCATACTAAAAAAGTAAGATCTAGGATTATTAAGCTTAAGCAAGATATAAATAAGCCAGATTTTGGAAGAGATTAGTAATTATTAATATTACTGATTTTCTTGATAATTAATTTTGCGGTTTTTTTAATATGATGAATTGTTTGATTAGTAGGCATAATTACAACTCTTTTTTTAGGTCCATATGCATGTATGAAATTAAACCTGTTCAGGCATATTCCAACATGTCCTTTCCAAAATATTATGTCCCCTTTTGAAAAAATTTTCTTTTTTCTCCCTTTGCAAAATTTAATTTGATCTCTTGTATCACGAGGAAAAAAAATTCTATTATATAAAAAATAAATTTGAACAAGTGAGGAACAATCAATACCGTCTGAAGTTTTTCCGCCCCAAAGATATTTTGATTTCAAAAATAATCTAAAAATTTTATTATAATTTTTTTCAAAATAATTTATTTTTTTTACGTCTTTTTTTTTTATCCACTTATTTTTTTCAAACTCTATAAATTTTTTTTTTTCATTTTTTTTTGTGATTGTGCTCGCAAAATATAAAAATTTTTTTGTACCAATTGGTTTATTTTTTTTGAAAACAAAAATTTTGGCTTTGATTGAACAAATTTTGAATATGGGATTTAGCTCCTTTAAAAATTTTTTGTTTCGTATATAACCAGTATAATTATCATAACCAGTTTTAATTTTTAACCATTTGCCCTTTTTTTGAATTATTTTAAATTTTTCACCGTATATCATTTGTGATGAAAGTTTTGAATATAACTTTGGTTTTTCGTAGATATTTATTAAAGAAAAATTATTTATCATTTAATTTTTAATTGGTGCAACTTTTCCAATCCAGAAGATTAAGAGAAGCACTGGCAATCCTAATAATGCTGTTAATGAGAAAAAATAAGCATAACCCATTACATCAACCCAGCTTCCTGCGTATCCAGCAATAAGTTTTGGTAAAAAAAGCATAATTGAGCTGAATAGCGCATATTGAGTTGCTGTAAATTTTATTGAAGTAAGACCAGATAAATAAATAACAAATGCAGCACCAGCGAAGCCACTTGAAATATTATCTGCGGTAATTACTGCTACTAAAAAATTTATACTTATTGGCGAAACTGCCAACCATGCAAACAGTAAATTACTAAGAGCCGCTACAAGAGCTCCAAAAAATAATCCCCTCATCGTACCAAATTTAAATGAGAAGTAACCTCCAATGAAACCGCCAATTATAGTTGCAAATACACCAAAAAATTTTGAAAATGTCGCGATTTCTGAAATTTTATAACCTTTCTCTAGATAGAATATATTTGCCATAACCCCCATAACAACATCAGCAATACGGTATAAAGAAATTAAAAGTAAAATTAAGAAAGCAAATTTACCATATCTTTTTACAAAATTTATGATCGGCCCTAGATAACTTTTAGAGATTTTTTCCTCTGAGGTAAATTTAATTAAAATTAAAAATTTAATAATCAAAAATGCAAAAATAAAACATATAATTAGCCTAATTATTGAAAATAAAAATGTTAAGAAAATATCTTTTTTATCAAAAGGATTATCAATAATAGAATACAAGAAAATAAAACCAACAACTGAAAAAAATATAGCAAATAAAAATTGCAAATGATTTTTTGTTTTAAGATTTCTTTTAATCTTTGGTTCATTGGAGGATATAGTTGCAAAAATTCCAATAAACATAAAGCTTGACATCGCTAGATATACCTTTTTCCACACTTCTTGATTATAGATTTCAGTTCCAAACAAAGCCGCTAACCATAAGCTTCCTGCACCAGCCACAAGCATAGCTATTCTGTATCCAGCGATATACATTGATGACATTGGACCTTGTAGAGATTGAGGCGCAGACTCTATTCTAAATGCATCCACTAATATATCTTGTGTAGCACTGAAAAAGGCTAAAAGTGATATAAATAATGCAGTAAAAAACAAATTATTTTGTGGATCAGTAAATGCAGTCAAAACAAGAGCTATTATGATTAATATTTGTGAAGTCAATAACCAACTTTTTCTGTGGCCTAATTTTTTTAAAAATGGCAACTTATAATTATCTACTAGTGGAGACCATAAATATTTGAAAGCATAGGCAAAACCTGCCCAACTAAATAAAGTTACAGTACTTCTATTTATACCTGCTTGTATCAACCAAACAGATAAAGTTGAAAAAACTAACAAAATTGGAAGACCAGATGAAAAACCTAAACAAATCATTTTAAGTGGTTTTTCTTTAAAAAAAATATCTATATCTTTCATAATACTAATTTCGCCAAAAAGAGGGTAAAAATAAAACTAATATAGCAAACAACTCCAATCTTCCAAGTATCATACCTAATGTTAATATCCATTTTGAAACATCAGGTAGTGAAGAAAAATTTCCATTTGGTCCTATAACAGACCCAAGACCAGGACCAACATTCGAAATAGAAGTGGCTGCACCTGATATTGAGGTTATGAAATCTAATCCAGTTAAAGATAGTAAAGCAGTTATAAAAAAAAATATAACAAAATACATGTATATAAATGAGATGATTGATGAAATAAATTTATCGTCAATAGGATTTTTGTTATACTTCAATATGAAAATCCCCTTAGGATAAATGATTTTTTTTAGTTGATTTGCAACAAAAGAGTAAAGAATTTGAAATCTAAATATTTTTATTCCACATGTTGTAGACCCTGCACACCCACCTATGAACATTAACAATAAAAATAAAGTTATAGAAAATCCGCCCCAATTATCAAATTGATCATTTACATAACCTGTCCCAGTTAAAATAGATATTACATTAAAAAGAATTGATCTTAAATTAAGCTGAGTGGAGTTACCAATAGTCATATAAATTGATAAAATTATAACACTGACAACAATAATTTTTAAAAAAGTCTTTATTTGAACGTCTGAAATAAAAATTTTTTTATCACCATTTAAAAATTTGATGTATACAATGAAAGGTAAACTACCTAGAATTATAAAAATCATTGCTGAAATTTCTATAGATATACTATTAAAGAAACCAATAGACTCATTATAATTAGAGAACCCCCCTGTTGCTATAGTAGTCATAGAGTGTGTAAGGCTATCAAAAGTATTCATACCCAAGAATTTGTATGAAAATGCACAAAGAGCTGTTAATCCTGAATAAATATAAATTAATCTCAGTGCAATTTCTTTTGATTTAGGAAGAATTTTTTCAGATGAGTCGTTATTAGAAATTTTGAATAATTGCATTCCTCCAACATTCATTATTGGCATTAAAGTAATTGCCATCACAATTATCCCTATTCCCCCAAGCCATTGAAGTATAGCTCTCCAAAAAAGAATCCCTTTTGGCATATTTTCTAAATCAGAGATGATTGTGGATCCTGTTGTTGTTATTCCTGACATACTTTCAAAGAAAGCATTTGTCATAGAAAAATTAACATTAGAAAAAATAAAAGGAAGAGATCCAAAAATAGCTATACTTAACCACGACAAAGAAGTTAATAAAAAAGCTTGTTGCAGATTTAGTTTTTTTTCATGATCTAAGTTTGATAAAAAAAATAATGTTCCGAAAATAATTGTAACAATTGATGCACCAAAAAAAGACGAATCAAGTTCCTTATAAAGAAATTGAATAATTATTGGAATCAACATAAAAACCCCAAGAATCATCTGAAGAATTCCAAGAGTGAAAAAAACAGTTTTATAATTAGACATTTTGAAAGAACATTATTTTATGGTAAATAAATTTCAACTCTATAAGAATTATTTAAATCGTTAATATGAGATTTTTTTGAATTATTCATGATAAAAAAAGAAAATTTAGATAAAACAAGTGCATGGCCTTTTGTTGAGGCAAAAAAAATGCTTCGTGAAAGAAAATCTTTTATTGAAAAAAAAGGGAAAATTATTCTTCAAACTGGTTATGGACCTAGTGGCTTACCTCATATTGGTACATTTGGAGAAGTTGCAAGAACTTCAATGTTAGTTAATGCTTTGAGACAATTAACAAATCTTCCGACAGAAATTATTACATTTTCAGATGATATGGATGGTTTAAGAAAAGTTCCAGATAATGTTCCTCAAAAAGACTTACTAGAAAAAAATTTACATAAACCCCTTACAAAAGTTCCTGACCCTTTTGGTAAGTTTAATAGCTTCGGTGAACATAATAATGAAATGCTTAAAAATTTTTTAGATAGTTTTAAATTCAATTACAGCTTTAAAAGTTCTACATTACTTTATAAATCTGGTTTTTTTAATTCTGCTTTAAAAGTTATTTTGGAAAACTATGATGGAATCATGAAAATTATTTTACCAACACTGGGAAAAGAAAGACAAAAAACTTATTGTCCATTCTTACCTATATGTCCTGATACAGGACATGTTTTAGAAATTCCTTTAAAGAAAATAGATAAAGTAAATTCTAAAATTGTTTTCGATAATAATGGAAAAGAATTAGAAGTAAGTATTTTAGATGGAAATTGTAAATTACAATGGAAAGTAGACTGGGCAATGAGATGGTATGCTTTAGATGTTGACTTTGAGATGTATGGAAAAGACTTGATTGAAAGTGCAATATTGTCTTCAAAAATTATTAAGCTAATTGGAAAGATGAATCCATCCGGATTTGCTTATGAACTTTTTTT
>MDTE01118871.1_pt1 | contig 17774 bp, 18 predicted proteins | sample 811231 | NCBI WGS metagenome assembly MDTE01 (sample SAMN05326651, study PRJNA326480) | marine metagenome | isolation source: seawater | place: Indian Ocean: Red Sea | collected 2010 | reverse complement strand
TTTGTTCTCACAATATCAAAAGTAAAAAAGGTTTGTAAAATAAAGAAAATAACTAGTAAATTATTAATTCTTTTCTCATTAAAAAGTGTGTAAAAAAAAATTTTAAGTCTATTTATATCAACGTTCCTTAATTTGTTAATTATTAATTTGTATAATTTTTTTTTAAGAAACACGTATATTAAAAAACTGGTAACAAGAAAAGAAAATATTTGTATTCCAATATCGACAACAGTTGTTTTATCTGGCTCCCACCCTTGGCTTACATAATAAAAACACTCTGTAAAAGAATTTACTGTAGCACCCTGACCTAAAAAATTATATAAATTTATAGGTTGAAAGCTAGGATCGTTTTCAAAAATATATGTGTTATCTGTAATAATAGGTTCAATAAAATTTGGTGGGAAAGAACCACAGATTCTTTCAATAAAACTTTTGTCCATAATTAAATACTACTTAAACTAAAATTAAATTTTTTTTATTCCCACATTTTGATGAAAAGTTTTTTTCAAAATATAGTTTCTTATTTGAAAAATTCTTCTATAACTGACACAACATAATCAAGTTGATCTTGCGTTATATTTGGCCATATGGGAATTGAGATAATTTCTTCACAAGCTTTTTCTGCTTCGGGAAATTTTTCTTTGATGTTATGTGCAGGTAAAGATGGAAGTGTTCTTGGATAATATATAGCTGAAGACACTCCTTTATTACTTAGATACTTACTAAACTCATCTCTTTTTCCGTCTTTGATAAACAGAGTGTAATAATTGTAAGTTGAGCTTGAATTATCTAACAATTTAATATCTTTTATTATTGAAAATTTTTTATCATAAAATTTTCCAGCATTAATTCTGTTGTTTATCCATGAATCAATATTTGCAAGTTTCATATTTAATATGGAAGCCTGTATTGAGTCAAGCCTAGAATTATATCCAAAAACCTCATTTTGATATTTAGTTTCTGCTCCATGATTTTTAATCATTTTAGATTTTTTAAATATATCTTCGCTATTTGTAGCTATCGCACCTCCGTCACCATAGGCACCAAGAGTTTTTGTAGGGAAAAATGAAAAACAACCAGCATCTCCAATAGTTCCTAGTTTTTCATTTGAATACTTAGTACCAAATGATTGAGCAACATCCTCGATAATTTTTAAATTATATTTTTTAGCTAAATCTTTAATTTTTTTCATTTCAGCTGAGTTACCAAATAAATGTACCGGTAAAATTGCACCTGTATTGTCAGTAATTTTTTCTTCAATTTTATTTACGTCAATATTGCAATCTTTAAGATCGATGTCAACAAATATTGGATCTAACCCAACCTGCACAACTGCTTCAGAGGTAGCAAAAAATGAAAATGATGGAACTATGACTTCTTTTCTTTCAAGATCAAGAGCTGCCAAAGCAATCATTAGTGCATCTGTTCCGTTTCCAACCGAAACACAATATTTTACATTTAAATATTCACATAAATTATTTTCAAATTCTTCAACATTTCTACCACCAATGAAATCCCCATTTAAAATATGACTTTCTAATAAATTTGATAAATAATCTTTATTATCTTCATATTCATGATCAAATTCAATAAATGGTACTTTCATGATTTATTATGTAATTCTCTATTTTCTTGAACATCAAAAAGAATTCCAAAAAGAAAAAAGATAAAAAACAAAATTATAAAAGTAGTTAAAGCAATAAACGTTAGCTCTGGTACATAACCACTATTTAAATATTTTGATACTGACCTATAAGTAAATATTGGAATACCAGTAAATAGTATTAAAAATGAAAACATGTAACTTATGCCAGCGGGTGATAAATTTTGTAATATTAGCTTTTTAAACACCCTAGAGAAGAATAGTTTTATCATCAGGTAGATTAATTTTGGAATAAATGTTATCAAATTGATACCACTTTTTTCTTCTCCATAGTGAGGCTTAACATCTATATCTGCTACTTTTGCGTCAGCTAAATTCAGAAGATAAAGAAGGTGTCCTGGATATCCGTATCTTTTAATAAGACTTTGAATATTTAATTTATGTAAAATTTTCAAATTTAAAGCTGTATAACCCATTTGAGGGTCCATCAGGTGATAATAACCTGAAGCAAATTTTGTCAACAAAGTAAGTAAAGTGTTACCAAAAAACCTATGTTTTGGCATAATATTTGAAACACCTCTGTAGTTGAGTCGGTTGCCTTTTGTGTAGTCATATTGTTCTTGTAGTACTGGTTCAATTAAGTTAAAAAAATCTTCAGGTAAAGCTTGTGCGTCTCCTGGCATTACTACAGCAATATTGCAATCTATTTTATAAGCCTCTTCATATCCTTTTGTAATTGAAAAACCAACACCAGAGTTTTTTTCATTATTAATTAGTACAATTTTTTCATTTTCCTCGGACATTTTTTTTACAATATCTCCTGTGTTATCTTTTGAGCAATCATTTATAACAAAAATTGTATCAACTTCATCCGGTACAGATTCAATAGCTTTAGCAATTAATTTTTCTTCGTTATAAGCAGGCATAATTACTGCTATTTTTTTTGAATCAATCATTTTTATGTTCTTGTCTAATCTTATGACTACTTTTTTCTAATACCGAAACAACTTTATAAGCATGTTCAATATTGTTTATTTCAATTTTTCTATCTTTCAAACATTTTAGAAAATATTTGGCTTGCTCTTTTAAAGGTTCTTTTTCTTCAACTTTTATAATTTTGGATGTGTGGCTTTCAATTGATCTTGTTTTTTTATTAATTTTAGTTTTGTAGAGTCTTAATTTGTTTTCCTCCGTATCAGAGAAAACTAGGGAACCTCTATTGCCAACAATAGTAAATCTTTGCTCTTTAAAAGGGTGAATCCATGAAACAAAAATATGTGCTTTTATATTATTTGCAAAACGTATCAATGTTAATGTTGTATCTTCAATGTTTTTATTTAATACTTTATTTGATTGAACATGAATTTTTTTAATATCTGATTTTATAAAATCCAAGATTAAAGAAATATCGTGTGGCGCAAATGACCACAATACATTTTCATTTGGTCTTATTTTCCCAAGGTTTAATCTATTAGAGTAAACGTACTTTAATTCCCCGATGCTGTTATTTTCAATCAAAGTTTTCATTTTTTTAACAGCAGGATGAAAATGAAGTTGGTGTCCAACCATAACAATTTTGTTATTCTTTTTTGATATTTTATTTATTTCTTTGACCTCTTTAAGGCTCAAAGCTATAGGTTTTTCTACAAAAACATCTACTTTTTCTAAAGCTACTTTTACTAATTTAAAATGTGTTTTTGCGGGCGTACATATAACTACAGCGTCAACAGATGAAATTAATTTATCATATGATTCAAAAAATTTGTATTTACCATTAACTCCTTTTACTAGTTCTTTGTTCTTCTCATATATACCAGTAAGTACTCCAAGTTCTTTAAATACTCTAGCCTGATTTTTACCCCAGTAGCCAAAACCAACTACTCCTATTTTCAAGTTAGCCATATCTACAATTATATATACTTACTACTATTGGAAAAGAAACATATGACATATATAGATAAAACAGCAATTGTAGAAAATAATACAAAAATAGGTAAAAATGTAAAAGTTTGGCATTTTACACATGTTATGAATACTGCTGAGATTGGTGATGATTGCACAATTGGTCAGAACTGTTACATAGGAGAAAATGTCAAGATTGGTAATAATGTAAAAATACAAAACAATGTATCAATTTATGACGGTGTTGTTATAGAAGATGATGTATTTATTGGTCCAAGTGTAGTTTTTACAAACGTTAAGTTTCCTAGGTCAAATAGTCCCGTAAATAAAAACTATGATAAAACAGTTATCAAAAGAGGTGTTAGTATTGGTGCAAATTCAACGATAGTTTGTGGAATTATCATACATGAGAATTCCTTTATAGGGGCTGGCTCTGTTGTCACAAAAGATTTAGATCCTAATGGATTATATTTTGGTAATCCTGCTCGCTTTGTAAAAAAAATTGAAGATTAAATGAATTAAGATAGATATTTATTTATATTTTCTATATACCTTTTTGTAGAATAACCGTCCAAACCAATATCATGAAATTTTCTTTTTACCTTTTTCTGATTAATGTTTTTTTCAAAATACAAATCAGCATTCGACATGTAAGTATTTATTTTATCTTTAATTTGATTTTGAGAGACTATTTCACCAAACCTTAGCATCTCATCATCTTGGACACCATCTCTAAATGGATTTGGTGAATCAAGGAAAAGTACAGGTCTATCTAAAATAATATAATCAAGTGCAATTGAAGACCAGTCGGTAATTAAAATGTCTGAAAGTTTTAAAAAATCTTCTGTATTTGTGTAGTTCTTAAATTCTTTTATATCTAAATTTTTTGAGCTATGTATGTAATCATTTATTTCTTTTGAGATCTTATCATTTATATGTGGCCTATAAATTAATAAGCAATTAGCTTCTTCCATTATTAAATTAAGTTCTGTAAAAAACTCTAATTTGTTATATGGATATTTCTTGTTGTTAAGAATTTTATGATTATGTACCCAGGTCGGTGCAATTAGAATAATATTTTCAAAACTTAAATCGTATTCGTTCTTTAAATCATCTATTATTTTATTTTTTTCGTCTGTGTTTTTATTTGAAAATTGAATTAAATCATCCAACCTACCATAACCAGTAACTTCAGTGTTGTTTCCAGAATAATTAAATTTTTTGAACAGTTCTTCGTGATAATGGGACATCAACCAAACATGGTCAAATTTAGAAAAATATTCAATTCCGTTGAGAGCATCTTTATGATATGGAATACCATGGTTTGTATCGATAAAGATGATATGTTTTAAGGACATTAAAATTTTATAAAAATGTAGACCATGATCACAAATAAAAATTTTACAATTAACTACTTTAAAAACATCCTTTAGGCGAAGTCCATACAATACGTTTATGTTTTCTTGTTTAAGTAAGTTGTAATATTTTTTATCTAGGGTCAAGTAAAATACTTTTGAATTAATATCAGATTTATTCTTATATATTGCTTTCAAATTTCCATAAAGTTTATGTCCGTACAAAACAACATTTTTATTATTTAATTGTTTTTTAAAAATTTTTGTCGAAATAGCGATTAGTAAAATTATTATCGATACAAAAAATACATAGTAGTGACTTAGTTGATATTTATTAAATTTCATTGTTTAGCTTAATGAACATATTTTTTATAATAATATTTTTAAATCTTTTTAATTTTTTGGATTAGAAATAATATAAATGTTGAAGTTAAGCTACAAAATCTATCAATAATCCCAACTTCAATTAAATTATTCAAATTTAATTGATGTAATGAATTTATGAATAACAATGAAAATTCTCTTATACCTAAGTTAGCAGGTGTTAGGTTTGCAATATTTGTTAGGCTTATACCTTCAAATATATATACGCCTTTTAAAAAATGATATGAATAACCAAGGACAAGATTAACTTCAAGAATTACTATAGATACTCCAATAAAAAATAATGAGAGTATTGAAACGTTAAAGATCGAATTGTACAAAAAATCTTTTATATTAAAAATGTTGACTTTTTTAAATATTGTATCTTTATTTAATAAGGATACGTTTAAGAACATCAGGAACAATAAAATTGTTAGATAAATGATATTTATTTTTTCATCTATATAAAGAGCAAAGATAAATATTGAGATATAAATTAATTGGGTGTAAGCAGTAAAACTAAAGTTTTTTATTACAAATTTTTTGATACTCATATTGTAATTTTGCCTCAGATATTCAATTCTCATTCCTGCACCAAGCTTCATCGGACCAACTAGGTTTCCTAGATAATTTAAAATAGTTAATTCGTTTGCTTTAGGAAAATTAATATTTATGCCAAGGATTTGAACAATATTTTTAAATATTAATGAATTAATTAATATTATTAATACCTTTAAAAATATAATAAACAATAAAATTGGAATAGAATCTCTAAAAACATATTTTAATTTATCTTGGTTTTCAATCGTATAATCAATAAAAAAGTATAAAAAATAAAAAGAAATTAAAATTTTTGTATATTGGAAAAGCTTTTGCATCATGATTTTAGAAATTCATAATAAACTTTTGAACTGCCTTGTGAGTCATACAGTTTTGAGGACTCCAATGCGTTCAGACTCACTGTAGTTAATTCTTCCTTTCGAAGTTTGTTAATTTTATTTAATACTTTAGTAATACTTCCTGCATCCTTACTTTTATAAATAAAGCCATTTATACCATCTTGAATAATATCCTCACAATTGGTTTGATCAGATGCAATAACTACTTTTCCAAAATAAAGACCCTCAAGTATTGTTACAGGCATTCCTTCTGAAGGAAGCCCCGGAAGAATACCTGAAGGAACAATTAAAATTTTTGATTCTTCAAATAGTGACTTTTTTTCTGATAAACCTACTTTTCCAGCAAAAATAATTCTATTTTCTAAATTTTGTTCTTGTACTATTGTTTTCAATTTAATTTCTAAATTTCCAAAACCTGCAATAATAAGCTTATAATCAGAATTTTTGCTGAATTCACTAAAACCATAAATCAAATCTTCTAATCCTTTATTTTCTACAAGTCTTCCTATATAAAGTACATACTTTTTTTTTGATTCCAATATTTTTAAGATATTTGGGTCATTATTGGTACTCTCTATATTGATAGAGTCAATTCCCATTGGGTATTGAATTATATTTAAATCATTTATCTCTGATTTATTTAAAACAGACTTTACCGTTCTTAAAATATTTTTTGAAGTCACTGTCACACCTGAGCTAGAATTTAAAATGAGTTTCGAAATTTTTTTTCCAAGTGTCCCAAGCTTATAGTCAATGATTTTTAGATCTCTTGAATGAATTGTGATTTTGTAAGGTATATTGTAAATTTTTGAAACAATAAAACTTATTATTGCTTGAGGTGTAAACCAGTGAGCATAAATTAAATCGGGTTTTTCTTTTGAAACAACTCTGATTAATTTAAAAAGTTGACTTATCATAAAAAATATTAATATCAGATAATAAAGCTTATTCTTTTTGATCAAATCTGTGATACTCTCTACTCCAATTACTTCATATTTTTTAAATAAAAAATATCTATAGTTATAAATTTTGATTTTTTTATTTTCTAAAACTTTACTAATAGTTTTACCTGGAGAGCAAACAATAAACTCTATATCATTGTAAAAAGCATTTATGTTATTTATTTGATCTAAAACAAAATTTCCTGAAATTGAATTTTTTGTATTTGGAAAAGAACTTGTTGTAATTAAGATTTTCATTTTCTTTTTAAGAATAGTCCCATATGCTTTAAATGTTTAAGTTCTTTTATGAAGTCATAAATTAAAAAATAAAAATGTATATTGTTTATTTATGCCTGATTATGAAAAGAAAAAAGAAAATAAATATTGGAATGACTATTACAATTCTAAAACAAAAAGACATCCTAACTCTGAGTTTTCAGAGTTTGTATTGGGCAAAATAGAAGAACAAAGTTCGTTGATTGACATTGGCTGTGGAGATGGAAGAGATACACATTTTTTTAGTGAAAATAAAATCTTTTCAAAGGGGATTGATTTTAGCCAGGAGACAATAAAACAAAATAAACCTTTATCAAACAAGTATCTATCTTTTGAACATATGGATTTGGAGAGTATAAATGAATTAAATGAGACTTTTGAATATGCTTATTGTAGATTTATATTTCATTCAATAACTGAAAATATAGAGTCAAAATTGTTTTATTGGCTTTCATGTAATATTAAAAAGAATATATTTATTGAAACAAGAATTTTAGATTTTGAAAGTCAGGAAGAAAACACCAATCACTATAGAAGATTTTTTTCAGAGGATGATTTTATTAATAAAATTAAAAAAAACAAACTTGCAATCAAGTACTCAGAAACATCATATAATTTTTCAAAATATAAAGAAATATATAAAGTTAAAGATTTAACAAAAGACCCACTTATTTTGAGATTAATTATTTCTCCAAGATGATATTCTATCTATTTTGTAAGATTTAATATAAAGCTAAAAAAACTTTACCAAAGATATTCTTTTTTAATACCTCTTTAACTAGATATCTAATAAAACTTAGAATAAATTCTTCTGTTTTGCATCTTTTATCCAAGGAATGACAATATCCAACATCTGATCAAGTGAAGTTTTTGCTTCATAACCAAGCAAGCTTTTTGCCTTCTCAGTCGATGGAATTCTTTTTTGAACATCATATTCAAAGGAATCTGTAGATGTGTATTTAAAATCTTGGTTTGGTTTTATTTTTTGCCAAATAATTTCTGCTAATTCAAGTACAGTTGTTGATTGAGAGGTTGATAAATTGAAATCTTGATTTTTTGCATTTGGGTGTTCGAGTAGTAATCCAATCCCCTCTGCAAGATCTTCTCCGTACGTATAATGTCTAATTTGATTTCCATTTCCCAATATTTCTATTGAGTCTTCAGCTTCAAGAGTTTTTAAAATAAGGTCTGGGACGACATGACTTAATGCTAGTTTAGAGCTACTATCGCTAAGTTTTTTTTCAGTTTTTGTTTTGACCTCCCCAATACCAACACAATTAAATGGTCTCGCAATTGAGTATTCAAGCCCATATTGTGAACAAGCAGATCTTGCAAAATATTCGACAGCAAGTTTTTGAAATCCATATGAACTTATTGGTGGGGGTATTTTATATAGATCTTCTTCTTTTGTAGGAAAAATATCTGATGATTCAAACACCATAGAGGAACTTAAAAATATTGCCCTTTTTAAATTATGATTTAAATAGCAATCTATAGCGACATCTGTTGTTGTTGATATTATTTTTTCATTTTCACTAATCAAATCATATTCAAACTCATGAAAGTAAGAAATTCCTCCTATCATTGCTGCTCCGGCAATTAAAAAATCACATTGGGACATTAAGCTTTTTAATTTTTCATTATCTTTTACATCATGATTATGAAAATCATAGTTTTTATTGTCACTATGATTTCGAATAATTTCACCATATTTTGTTAGATTGTCTATACCGATTACCTCGTAACCTTTATCTAATAGATTTTTAACAATATATCCACCAATGAATCCTTCTGAACCTGTAACTAATACTGTCTTCATTTTTTTCTTGTTATTAACCTTCCTGCCCAATAAATATAACTTGGTAAAAATTTTTTAAATTTAAATTTTGATTCACCAAAATTCCTATCAATCCATATTGTAGGTATTTCTCCAATCTTATATCCATTTAATTTAGCTTTTACTATCATCTCTAAACCTAACGTAAATCCATTATCACTTTCTATACCAACATGTTCAAGAAACTCTTTACTATATGCCTTAAACATATTTGTTGGATCTTTTGTATTTAGTGAGAAAAAAAGGTTTAAGAATCTTCCAGAATATTTGCTTAATAAGTATTTTAAATTCTTATTTCCTATGAACTGTCCCCCTCTTGAATATCTAGAAGCAACTGCGATACTTAAACCTCTCTCGACTAACATTAAAAGTTCTTCAACTTGAGAAGGGTCATCGCTTCCATCTCCCATTGCTATACAAATATATTTTCCATTGGACACCTTAATTCCGTGATTTATTGCAGATGCAACTCCTTGACTGTTGTTAATTTCAATTCTTGCTTTAGTGTCAGAATTTTTTATAAATTCAAAAGTTGAATCTTCTTTTGAGTCTAAGATAACTATTACCTCTGTATCTTCTTTAATATTTTCTTCAAACCTTTTAAGTATTGTAATAAAGTTTTCACCCTCTTCTTTACATGGAATTACAAGTGATTTATTAAAATTCTGCATATAGTATATTTTTCCCAGTCAAATTATAATTTTTAAACTCATCATGATCTACACAATATAAAATGTTGTTAGTTTTTTCTGAAATAAAGTCAAAGTTATATATTTCAAAATCATTTTCTGAACTAACTAAATATGGATCTACAACAAATACTTCAAATCCAGCAGATGATAATTTTTTATAGAGTATATAAGATCCAGAACTTCTTAAATCATCTGAATTTTTTTTGAAGGTAATTCCAAGTTGTATGATTTTTTTGTTTTCAAATCTTGATTCACATTTATTAATGATATTGTCCAAATATTTATCACTCGATTGAAGTATATTTATTAAGGTTTCGTTGTTTGGGCTATAATTTTTAATAAAAGTTTCTAAATCCTTAGGAAGACATGGTCCACCAACATAGCCTGTTTTTGGCAGATTTTTTAACCTAGGATAATCTAATGTTGCTATTTCTTTTACCTGTTCAAAATTTATTTCGTTTTCCTCTGCAATATTATTGAAAAAGTTGATTAAAGAAAATTCAGCATTTCTGTATGCATTTGAAAATAACTTTGTAAAAACAGCATTTTCGAAAGTAGTGTTTATTATCTCTACTTCTAGAGTTTGAAATAATTCATTAAATATCTTTTTGTCTTTATCATTGTCTGTTCCAATAATTTGTGGAGTATTTTTTAATTCAACAAAAGCAAAGCCTTCTGCAATTCTTTCAGGACAGTAAGACAAACGAATTCTTTTATTTATAAAAGTATCGTTTTTTTTAATTTTTAGAATACTATCAATAGTGACTGTACTTCTTAAAATAATATTAGTTTCTTCTTTCGCATTAACTAAAACTTCATTTATTACATTATCAAAAAGCTTTATATCTTCACTATTTGAAGAAGTTCCCAATGTTATGAATACAAAATCTGTTTTGGACACAAAAGATATATCACTTGAAAACTTTAGACCATTTTTTAAAGCCTGGTCTAAGTTAATTTTAAAATCTATTTCTTCAAAAGGGACTATTCCATTTGATGCATTGGTCATAACATTCTCATTTTTATCTATAACAGTTACCTTATGTCCATGATTTTGTAGAAAACAACTAAGCGGTAGTCCTATATGGCCCGCTCCGCCAACAACAGAAATTTCAAATGATTTAGACATGATTAGTTAAGTATAATGTTTGATTTTTAGAATTAATTAAATTATCTAGATCCAAATATTTTTCATTAGTGAATTTACAAGTCTTGCGAAAAAATTATAAACAGACTCCAATGATTGATTTGGTGAAGATTGATAAACTATACCATATATCCATCGTTCCTGAATTATAAAATTTGACATAACAACTAATAAAATTAAATATTTTTCATATATATTTTTTTCAAATTCAAAAGATTTAAAAGAATCAATTATCTTCAAAATTATAGGAATACAGATAATTGTAAATATCCGGCTTACATCAGTAACTATTGCAGATGCAAAAACTGCAAAAGCTAAGGCAAATACATATTTATAAATCTCATCAAGCTCTGAATTAAAGATTATGAATATAAGGATAAATATTAACCCCATAAATCCTGACCAAAAAAAAGTGATTAAATTATTTGCTATAAACTCAGTTCCTGTATCAACAGTGTTTTGATTAAAAATGAACCTGAACCTATCTCTCCCCTTAAAATTGACAATATACTTTAAATAAAAATGTAAAGATGTATAAGAAACTGCTGTAGTTAAAAGAACTTTCCAAAAATTTCTGAAATTCGAAAAAATTAAGAAAACTATTATTGTAAATAATGCCATTCCAAAATGATTAAACCCAAAAAGAAATAGATAAAAATAAAATAAAAAGTTTTCTTTTTCATGAAAATATTTTTTGTAACATAAAATAATTAGTAACACTGATATGTTTTCAACAAAACCAACAAACCACGAAACACTTACTAACCATCCACCAAATAAAAATAGAGTTGAATAGTTTTCTAGAAAATCTAAATTTATACATATTAAAACCAAAGTAATTTGAAATATTGCATAAAGAATAAAGGCATATACATCAGGACTTTCAATATTAAATAAATTTACAAGAATGGTGTTAAATGGTGATTCAAGTTCAGTCCTGTATAGATCTAATTCTTGATTAAAAACGATTTTATTAATTTCAAAATCTCTATAAAGATCATCTTCGAAACTAACTTTATAAAATACATGAGAGATAATTTCTAAAATGAAAAGATTTGCTAAAAATATTTTATTTTTCAGCAAATTATTTAATTTAGTAAACATATCTCTTTTAGATTTTAATTTGTTTAACAATAAGTTTCTTAATTAAAAAAACTATTTGTGATTAATTTTTTAGGTTTTGAATGTTTTAAAAATAAAAATATTTACCAAATAGCTTATATTGATTTTGTATTTTTAATTTGTTAATATTTTTTCTATTTTTTAAAATAGTATCTTTTCTCACAATCAAATCCTTGAAAAGTTGCAAATAGTTTTTACACATTTCCTCGCCTGTAAAAGGATAACTAGTAAGTCGGCTCTGATATAAATCATAATTTTTTGTTAATTCAATTAATTTATCTCCAAGATTTTCAATTTCATAGTTCAAACCATAATTCTTACAATATTCTGGGATGCCACCACTATCTATATATAAAACTGGTAAACCACACATCGCACCTTCAATATGGTGCATACCTGCAGGTTCGTTTATTGATCCTGTTATGTAAATATCACAACTACTAAGAATATCAGAAAGTTTTTTTCCAAAAACAGGATCAATAAATGTTGTGTTTTTAAAAGATATGTTTTTTGGTTTTTTTCCTATATATATAAATTCAAAACGATCTTCGTAGATTTTAGAACCTAACATTTTATCAAGCTTTGTATATGCTTCAAACCCTTTGTTAAAATCAGAGCTCCAATGATGAGTTACAATTTTTAATTTTTCATTACGATTTTTTTTATTAAAGTTAAATATTTTTTTATCTGCGCCATTTTTTATTACTGAATAACTTTCATTTTGAAAATTTTGTGTAAAAAATAAATCTTTAAGCCAATCGCTTATAAATACGGTATGATCAGAAATTTGAGATGTGTTAATTAAAAAGCTATTCAATCCTTTTGTGTTCTTTCTTTCATCACATTCGTTAATTCTATTTACAATTAATGCACTATCATTTACGTTTTTCAAATAATTTATTACATCTAAGTGGTTGAACGATGATGACTTAGTAAATCTTCTAGGCTCAGTCAATAAAACTAAATCAATATCTTCATCTTCAAGAGTATTAACAACATTTATATTTTTTTCTTCTAAATAATTTTTTAGTTGTATACCAAAACTGTTTCCACCACCCCAAGGTCCTTTAATAAATTTATATCCAATGCTAATTTTCATAATCTCTTTAAATTCTTCTAAATTTTTTTATAAATTAGACGATATTTAGTATGTGTTGCCATATTAAACATTTTTGTAATAAAAACGATTAGACTTTCAAAAAATAGATATTTATCAAAAAAATATTTACATTTATATAAATTAGAATATTTAGAGGATTTATCATTTTCATGAATAAAGGAATAGAACCTTAAAAAACTTTTCAGGAAAAAAAGCTTATGAATAACAACTGAAAAAAAATTATTTTATAACGTTAAACCAAAAAACTTATAGTCATTCAAAATGTAAAGTACTTGTTTTAAAAGAAATTTACTCTAATCCTTATATTTTTATTATTCTCAATCATATGAAAAAAAAATTTATATTGAAATATTCATAATTTTATGAAGACTAGAAGTTTTAAATTTTTGTTGTTATTTTTATTAATATCTCTTTTTATAAAGACTGATTATCGTTTGGATACTGGAATTTATTGTTGTAAAGATGATCATGATTATTACGCTCATGCAGAAACTCTAGCTATAGATTTTGATTTTGATTATTCGAATCAATTTCTAGATAATGAATTTGAGAGATTTAATTTTGAAGGAAAGCCGGCTCCGTCTGGCTTCTTTGGAAGTGGTTTGCTTGCTTCACCATTTTTATTTATTGGAAATATATTTGATAATGTTTTTAAAAGTAATGAGCTATTTAACTATAAATTAATTTTGTATTCATTTAGCTCTGTATTTTACTTAATTTTTACTTGTATCATATGGAATAAAACTTTTCGAAGTCTTGAAAAACAGATAAATTCATTATTAGTTTATTTATTTATTTTGGGTTCGGGTGTTGGTTATTTTGCATTTGAAAGATACAGTATGTCACACGTATACGAAGTTTTTAGCATATCTTTAGTTATTTATTTATCGGTCAAATACTGTAAATCAAATTTAAAGATTTACAGTTTTGTTCTTCCTTTAAGCGTTTGTCTTGCATTAATGACCAGGTGGGTTAATTTATATGTGTTAATTATTCCATATGTAGTTATTAGATTGTTAGACAATAAAAATATAAATTTTAGATCTGATAAATTAATAATTATATCCTCAATTTTGTCAGCTGGACTATTTTTATTTCATACTTATCTAATTTATGGAGTTGTAACATTGGACCCAGAATTTGTTTACAATACATCCGGCACAATCGATAAGTATATTTCCAATAATCCATCTATTTTCTTGTTTTTAACAAATAATATTAAAAACTTATTTGTTCTTTTGTTTTCTTTTGAATTTGGATTGTTTTGGTTTGCTCCAATAATTTTTTATGGTTTTTATATTTCTTTAAAAGAAACATTAAATTTAAACAATTCAAAGAGTGATAAATTTACATATATCTTTTTATTGCTTTGCTTTCTTCAGATATTTGCTCTTGTTATGATTTGGAGATCAACTGGATCATCTTATGGGTTTAGGTATACTTTCAATTTAGCTCCGATAGGTTTATTGATTTATCTTGTAAAATCAAAAAATTAAAAAATTCAAGATGCTTATTTGGTTGCTTTTTCAATTTTTTCAATAATCTCAGTAATCTTTTTTGAGACTACAAAATCTACTCAGTTGTCTTTGGAGTACATTGAAAATGCTTTTGGTAAAATGGCAAAATTTACTCAGCCAAATTATCTGGTAGGATATCTTGAATCAATATTGGAGTTTCAGTCATACTTAAAAATATTCGCCCAGAGCTTTCTAGGATTTATTTTCTTTTTCATAGTACTCAAATTCTTCAGCATCGATGAATTTAATGAATTTATGTCTGGGCTTTCTCTTCCAATATATAATGAGGATATTCAAGTCTTACTCAACAAAGTATCTGTCATAGAATCTCATAAGATAATAACATTAATACTTTTAATATCATTATCTACTTTTATGATATTTAATGACATTGAAAAACATCAACAATGAATAGATTGTCTAACTCACCAAGGTTAAAGACTACAAAGAATATTATTATTAGATCTTTTCCAGAACAAATAAACGACTTAATTTTGATTCTTTTATTTTCATTTAAATATTTGTTCGTATCAAAAAGTAAAGAATTAGTAATAGTATCAGCTGCAGATAAATCACATTTGGATAGCGTGCAAAATCTTTATGACTCTTTACAGAAATTTGAAAAAGATTCAACTCTAGTTTTTTATGATATTGGGTTGAATCATGAACAAGAAAATGATTTTAAGTCAAAGTATCCCGAAATAATATATAAAAAATTTAAATTTACATCTTATCCAGAATTTGTATCAAAAATTGATAGCGATGGAAAGGTTGGTTCTTATGCTTGGAAACCACAAATAATCAACGAATGTATACTCGATTACGATACAAGTGTTTTGTGGCTTGATGCTGGATGTAAAATAAATAAAAAACTTAAACTTATAAGAATTATTTTGAACGTTAAGGGTTTGTACATCGCTAGCAGTGTTGGAAAAATTATTGAGTGGACTCATAGTAAATCAATCGAGAATATTAATTTGCCTCAAAGGTACTTAAATAAAAAAAACTTTGCTAGTGGAATGGTCGGAATTAATCCTGAAAAAAAATATAAAAAAGAACTTTTAGATGAATGGGCCAAATTGTCTTTAAATAAAAATATTATTGCTCCAGAAAGTAGTTCAAGAAAAAATCATCGTCAGGATCAATCTATTCTAACTATGTTAATTTATAAAAATGGACTTCATAATTTCATAACAAAAACTTATAAAATATTTGGAATAACAATACACAATGATCCGAAGAAAATATATTTTTGGCCAATTAACAAAAATCCAGAAGTTGAAAAATTTTTTGTAAGTTGGGCCTCAAGAAATTTGAATCAAACATCAAGAACATATAAAAATGCTGAGTATTTAATATGCAGCAATTTAGAACAAATAAAAAAAATAGAAAAAATAATTAAAAAAAATCAAAAAATTATATATATTTCATACATGTCAGACTTAAATGAAAATCAGTTAAAAAAATATAATTATCTTCTTTCGAAAGTGCTTGTAATACATGGCAATGAAGTAAAGCAGGATAATAATGAAATTTATGAAAGTATCAATATTCATGACTTTAAAGATAAATTATTTAGTTAAAAGGTAAGTTATTGAAATAATTATTTAAGATTATTAATAATGTATTTGTTAATCAGAACCAGTAAATTTTTTTCATTTGTTCTTGCAAATTACTTATTGATATTTTTCAGTAATGATATCGATGTTGAACAATTTCAAAAAGATTTAAATATTATATTCGGTCCTAATAATATTTCTGAAATATTTATATATCTAATTATTTCAATTTTTGTAGTTATATTAACTTTTGTTATCAAACAAATATTAAATCCATTTGTTGAGATATTTATCATGAGATATTACAAGTTAAGTTTTTATTTTTTAATTAATATATTATCTATCTCAACAACATATATCGTCCTTAGAATATATGGTTATTCAAGATTAAATTTAATTTTATATTTAGTATTAGCTTCGTTTTTGTTCGAAATATTTGATAGAATCGAAAGAAAATTTTTATAAGTATCTTTTAAGAAACTTCTCGTTCATAAACTTTTTAGCACTACCTTGAAAGTGAATATTTATTAGTCTCATTTTCTTTTTTCGAAATTTATCATACAAGAATATTTTTTCAGTATTTGAATCATTATATATTTTTATACGTTTATTCATTCCAACTCTAAATTGATTGTCAACTTTATCTCCAATTGGATCTGAAAAATTATCCATAAAAATATACTCCTCATTATCTTGACTAGAAAGAACTGGAGCCATTAAATTTTGTACTTTTAGTATTTTTTCAGAATGAAGTAAATAAAAAAGAGTCATGTCACAAATTCCACCTTTACCGTGTTGATCGTGATATTTAATTTTATCCTCAATCAAACCAAATTTACTTTTGTTAACAAATATATCTTCGTAAAGTTTTGTAAAGTTAGAAAAAAAATTACTATTGAGTAATCCGCAATGAATACTTGCAGTTAAATTTGTTGGTATATAATTTTTATTAATTAGATATGCGTTATCTTCATTAAATTTAAAATTATTTATATCCTCAAATAAAATATTGTCACTGTCTATATGAAAAATATTACTGATATTATTTTCTTCAAGGAATAATTTCATAACAAAAATTCTTAAATACCACAACCAAACAAACTTTTCAGGAGTGGTATTTAAGGGTTGAAAATTTCTTTTGTATATTTCAATACTTTCATCATTAATATATTTCTTAACATCGATAAACGTAACATTTTTAAACTTATCAAATGATTTAAGTGATTCATCACCAAGTAAGAATATATTATTTTTTTTTGATGTAATAAGGCAATTTAACTTTAGATAATCTTGATAGCCTTGGTGAAATATTATAGTATTAATTTTTTCCATATAATATTTTAATGTTAGCTATACAGATAAAAAACAGTCCTTAAGATTAAAATTTAATTATATGAAAAAATTTCTAAAAAAAATCTTAAAAAAATTTAGAAAGTCTCAT
>MDTE01170800.1_pt1 | contig 17780 bp, 15 predicted proteins | sample 811231 | NCBI WGS metagenome assembly MDTE01 (sample SAMN05326651, study PRJNA326480) | marine metagenome | isolation source: seawater | place: Indian Ocean: Red Sea | collected 2010 | reverse complement strand
GGCACCAACCCCGCATCATGCAGTCGTTTGGCAACCTTTGGAAACAGCGTGATGTTCTCCCGTTCAAGACTCTTGAGGAGCCCAGGATGAACGTCATACAGGCGTCTTTCTGCGACCTTTAAACTGTCGTCATCGCTGAACGAGACCATGAGACACGCGTTGCACGACACCCCAGCCGCTATGAGATAGCCGAGTGCACGATACGGCAGCTCGTAGCTCTCTGGCACCGCGCCGGTGAGCTTTGCATACTCAGTCGCATTCGTGCCTTAGGCTCATACAGCATGGATGCGCCAAAAGTGTTTTAAGAGCAGGGGATTTGGTGGGGAGGTTGGGTTAGTTGCGGATCAGTAGGAGCCACTGGCCCTCTATGGTAATGAACATCAGATTCCCTCCGTCAGCAATCCATATGTCTCCAAGTGATAAGTCAGATTGATCAAAACAATTGGTCTCAACGATAACTACCTCAGAGGCTGTAATTCCAAGTGTAGCAAAACTGCCACCGGCTGAACCAAAGTAGTTACGGAACGCTGGGCCTGTAAGGTCTTGTTCTATGACCCTCGTTTTCTGACAAATCACACCATCTGGAAGATAGATGTCATCGTTTTCCACTTTGATCGTCTCACCAATTAACTGATGGGCCCTCTCTTCATTACCGCCACTGTAAACACCTGCTGTTCTGAACTCAGAGATCGTCCAGGTTCCTGAAATCAGTTCATCGACGGAGTCTGTCCACGATGGGATGTTACAGGTGGCAACCATGAAGCCTGCCTTATCAACTGGTTCTAACATCAGTGCAAAATCACTGCCGCAAATTTGGTCAATAAAATTTCTTTTAAATTCTTGCTTACTCTTTGTGTCTGATGGCCATGCCTCTTCAAAAAATTCCCAAGCGATATCATCGTTGCCCGAATAAATCAGATCTAAAACTGTTGCGTAAAGAAGATAGGGGATATTTTCACCATCAAAGGTCTCCTTGATCTCTTGCGTTAGTTCATTAAGCGTTTCTTGGTTCGGCGGGCCTGTAATCATTAAGTCTGACGCCAACAAAAATCCGGATGGAACAATCCGCCATGCTAGCTTTGGGAAAGGTGACGCCGCATAACTGAATGGCCAGTAAGCATACGATGACTCCAGCGTATTCATGATGTACTCACCATCTTCACCTTCCTCAAGCCAAGGCTGCCGATAACCGTCTCCCCAATACAGAGACACTCTGGACATCTCATCTTTTCTTAGCATGAGCACACGATTTAAACCGTGCCAAGCACGGCCTTCTTTATAAATTCGGAATGCGTAGTATGGGAACTCGGGCCGAATCAATTCCTTATTCACACAATCGTCTATAAAATAAAACGGTGCTACAGCATTACCATCTGCGTCCGTACAGGTATGTTGATAGTAATCAAAGTGCGAGGAACCAATACCCTCAACAACCAAAAAAGGTCTATCGGCTTCATCGAATATGACCAGTGCGCGGTGGTCCCGAGTCCGTTCACTCTCGTAAACGGCTGCCTTAAAATCCCCAATATAATTATCATCTTTAAGCGAATGGGAAAAATCCTGGTCAGGGCGAGGCAGTACTTTTCGGTACGTGTTGTCAAGATCTATACCCAAATCGGAACGAATGACTTCCAGATCTTTTTTGGAAATGGAGAATTTTTCAATCGCATCATGCTCTCCAACGTACGTACATTCCATATACTGGGGTGGTAACGGAGAACCCACCCCAAACTGGTTACTTCCCTTAGGCTGATACGCCACGCAGTCATTTAATTTGGGAAACGGCGGGGGGAATCCAGCACCCCCATCGCTTTGTACTTCTTGTTGCTGACAAAAGCTTGGAATATGGGGAATGCTGTCCGTATCCGACCATGTGCTGAACCAGTCGCTCTCAAAGCTAGCTCCATATCTTCCCATGTCAACTGTTAGGTGATCTCCATTATCGAAGGTCATCCGGACAAATTTATCTCCATAAAGACGTGTTTCATCGCCAAGCAAACATTGTTTGAACAAAGAGATCTCGGGAATTGCCAGTTCGCCATTGACCTTTACCTTGGCTAAAACATCAAAACCCAAACTTCCGATCTCGTTGACTTGCTTATAAATTAATTCGTATTTTGTCTCCTTGTATTCTTCCCACCCCCCTTCCTCCCTGCTATAACCTTCGACAATACAGGTATAGTTTTTCCAGTCACTGGTGTCATAAGGTATTCCGCTCATTGTGGCGCTTGGGAAGAACGATCGGGGTTGGTCGCTTGACTTCTCGCTCGACATTGGGAAGTTGCCACGAATGCCGTAACTAAATTGGAACACATAGGCATCACATATCACCTCAAACACACTATAAGGCCAGTCTGCCTGCAACTTTGGCTGAAGACTGATTAATAACAATAGAATTCCAACTGCAGTGATAATTGATTTCATACAAAAACCAATCGATGATACAGAATGGTATCGTGACGGATAATGGTTAATCTTTTCTTTCAAACGGCATGCAAATTTGTGCAAGAACTGAAAATAAATACTTCCGCCTAAACGGTGGCTGTGAAAACAAACAAGGAAACGCCGACAACTGCTAAACAAGAAATCAGAATACCGATACCGAGCAGTGCTTTCATTCGATATTAAATGGATTCAATCAGTGACGATCACCCAGGCTATGGGCGTCGGAATCCTTTTGCTTGATCAACTGGTCAAGATAGTCGATAAAGCTGTGATGAACAAATTTGTAATCTGGGTTGTTCTCTCTAGTAAGTTCCAGGTGTTTCCTGGCCAAAGCGAAATGTCCGACCCGACGATAAAGCTCAGCTAAGGCCATATGAGCTTCGGCTTTTTCGCCAGGCCACGGCGTTGCATGCTGGAGCCAATCTTTGAGAGCTCGCTGATAAACAGGGATCGTTTCTCGGGCGTAGTGCCGATACAGTGCATCATTCCCATCTGAGATCTCCCAAAGAGCCGAAAGATAATAGTGATAATAGTCAAAAATCGGTGAGTCAAGAGCCTCTAAAATCTTTGCGAGTCGATAAAAAACCGGAGTGTTTGGCTGGCGGAGCGATTGGTAGTCTTTAGAAAAAATATAATCCTTAAGCTGGGCCAGTTCCTGATCGGAAAAATGCTCTTTGTACACCAAAAACCCGTTATCAGGGCATTCGGGTGGTGAATTCGGTAGACCATGATGACCGATCGGCTCGCCATCTAAGTATGCGTCAAAAAAAGTTTGGCTCGTGATCTCAACACCCCGAGCATTCGTCCCACCGAGTGGGCAAGAGACTTCAATCGCTCTATAGGTGTCAGCGAAAACTGGCAGCCCAACTGATATCAGCGTAACAAGAACGATGCCGCTAGAATGCGCTAGCTTGATCAGTAAATTCACTAGTGCACTGCAAACGCGATGGAGGGCTTGTCTTGAATTCGTGCCCCAATCAGCAGTGCCTCCTTAATCGAGACCAAGTCACCCCATCGAAGTGGCGCCTCACTATTGTCAAACAGGCACAGTTTCATCAGATGCATTGAGTCGGCATTTTTTGGGAGCATATCAAGCAATTGCGGCTTCCAGCTTTTGGTGAGCACACGCGTTTGTGTCTCCACTTTCTCGGTGTAGTTTAGAGCCAATCCTAAATAACCGAGCCAAGACGGAAATCGACACCGCTTTGCAATTTTAGAAAGCGAAGCGTTAGACAAAATAGCAATCAGTTCGTACTGATCACTATCCGAGGGACCTTGGCTATCGTTCCAAACCGGACCGATTTTCGCATGGAGCTCATCTCGTAGAGAGCTGCTAACAATCCAATTAGATGCATCAGGATGCTTACCGCGGGAGAGCTCCATAAATCCATATCGAAAATACATATGCGCACACGTAAGGCACCCAATTTTCCAGCACCATCCTTCTTTGGACGCCAGCGTGCACAGCGCCTCAAATGAATTTCTCAATGTTGGTTTTTTAGGCATCATCACTGGTAACCTCGCTCGCGAGAAAGATATTCAATGTCAGAGAGCTCAACCAGACCCAGTGTCCACGGGCCGCGAGTCCTGGCATGATCTATTGCGCGACGAATCTCAACTTCACTCTGGTTGCGATCAATGAGAATGACCTGACCGGGCTGCAACAGATCTGCGTCCTTTATTTGATGACGATTTGTTTTATAAAGAAGAGGCCATTGGTAAGGGTCATTGTAAACTCTTTTATCACCCGAAATACCCCACAGATGATCCCCAGGGGAGACTGTCCAGGAGGTGAGTAAAAAAGAGTTCACAGTCGGTTCGGTCGCCAATGGTTGCTCACTTATCAATCTGGGAACTTCCTCCATCGGCGTGTCAACAACTAGGTATTCTTTCGTCGGCTGGGGCGTCGGTTCGTCCTCAGGTTTGGGTTCGACTATCGGTAACGTTTCGTTTACTGCACTACCACCCGAATTTGTTGTCACCCGAAAACAAGCACTGTTCGGATCGGTTTCAAGATAATGTCTAGCCCAAAATCCATGACAGGTCTCTTTGAGTCCCTGTTCCGTGTAGAACATAACAACGCTGGTGAACCCCGTTCGACCTCTCCAGTCCGCGTAGGATTCAGATGCACTAGATGCGGTGCTCAGACCGCTAAAAATAAAAGCACAGACCAAAAATGTTGGGTAAATTTTTTGAGTTTTCTCTTTTATTCGCATAATCGTCTCGTTGGCTATTGGTTTACAAAGTGGATTCGTTAAGGCTGACCGCATGAACGACGTAGCGTAGAGGACCGCCTGGGACAACAGCATCAAAGGGCCAGCAAGTAATCAAGGTGATTTTTTTTTGGTCACTGGAATCCATAAGATGCACTGCGCTTTCGTGTACCACTTCCGTTTTTTCAACTGTATAAGTGTGACGCTCGCCATTCGAAGTTGTGAGGATGATTGGGTTGCCAATTTGAATATCCTGCAAGAACTTAAAATGAGTATCGCGATGTCCGGCGATCACGGCGTTGTCTGACGATCCAAGTCTTGCGCTGGACAGTATGTGGCCCGGTCCAAACGGAAGCGTTGCGCCGTTTGCGCCGGCGAGTACGATCACATCAGCCTCGAGAGAAGGTACGGCTAAATTCGCAACCGGATAAAAATCAGCCCATGACCAAGGTCGAATATTTTCATGGCCACGCAGAGTTTGACTCCAGGCGTTTTGCAAAAGAATTTGAGCAAGGATAGCTTTGAGATGAATTCTTGAAGCCTCAGCCACGCTGATGATTGCCGCTATGGCAATAACCGTTGCAATCGATAGGCGTATTTTTTCGTTCATGCAACCCGCCAACGACGGGAACCTGTGGCAACTGCCAGTGCCAATCCAAAAAGTATGATGCCAATCAATAGCCACAGAGTTGCACCCGTCGCGGTTTGCGGAAGAGCAACCGAACCCTGTGAAGTAGTGACTCGTGTTTTTGCTGACGATGAGGTCATGCTTTTCGTCTGAGCGAAGGATGCGTCACTTGAACGGCTACTTGGTGTAGCAACCGACACGGGCGTGCTCACCTGCTTGCCTTGTTCCTGCGATCTCGACTTCTCTACTCTTTCCGATTGTTCCGAGTGCTGTTTGGTACGTGACGTTACCATGGCCAATATGGGGCCTGCCTCTCTGGATTTTTTCATTTCCTCCCGTAGCACATCAAATTCTTTAGACCACTGCTCTTGTATCTGCCAAATGTCTTCCATCAACCAATCCTTTGACAGATTGGTTGGAATTGCCAACGTATTCAGACCATCATCAACTGAACGGGACGCGATCTGTTCGACCGCCACCAATGAGGTATGTTTCGTGACCAGGTGATGGTTAAGCCCAATGGAAACAATTTCAGCACGCACCGCATCAGGATCAGCACCATCCAGAAGTCTGGAATTCAGGGCCTCGATCTTGCGCCTTGCAAACAACCGATCAATTCCGGAATGGGGACTGCCACCCTCGAGCCTAAAATCAACCGCCCAAGGATTTTCTCCGCGGTTACCATGAATTCCAATTTCAGCACCAAAGCTCGGAAGTTTTGCGACAATGACCACCGGCTCTCCAAGATAGAGGTCCGGAAGGTGTTTTGGCCAGTGTTCGGTCTTTTGCCCTTTCCAGTCGATGACAATCTGGGTTAACACTGGAGATTCGAGCTTCGAGAAAAGCTCTCCCATTTTCACTTGCACTTCATTGATTGACCCGATGTAGGTGAAAGTGCCGCCACCGTACTTTGCGGCTTTTTCCATAAAATGTGAATTTGGAGCACTTCCAATCCCCACCGTAAAAAGACGGCTTTCCCCAAGATTCCTGTTGATGTATCGCAAAAGTTTGGATTCGTTACCTACATTGCCATCTGTAATAAAAATAACTTGCCGTACTTTGTTGATCTCAGACGTTTTGGGAAGTGCAAATGTCAGCGCATCCAACATTTCTGTACCGCCTCCTGCGCGTAAGTTTTTTACATACCGAACTGCCCGTTCGATATTGTTCTGTGTCGCCGGTTGGCTGTAAGCGTGAAAACGGGACGCGGTCGAATTGAATTCAATCAGATTGAACGAATCCTCTGGAGTGAGACGACTTAAAGCAAGACTCAAGGATTCTTTGGCTTGACGGATAGACGCCCCTTTCATGGAACCCGATGTATCAATGACAAAAATTGTCTCACGAGGCAATCTTTTGATGCGCTCACTGGGGTCAGAGGGCGGCATCAGCATTAAAAGCGCATAGATTTCACCCTGAAATACATCGCTAAAGAGCGCAGCACTCGGAGCGTTTCCAGTCAGAGGCCGCCATTTGAGGACGAAGTCACTATTGGCCGGCACGGTGACATTATCGAGTTCAATGAATGTCTCTGACACCCCTTCAACGGTGCTAATCTTAATTGCATGAGAAGAGCTCTGTACTTGAATTGGGAAACCGGCATCAATATGGACACGAATACGAACCGGATTGATCCAATCCTCTGACGGATCTGATACTGGCGGTGTGATTCGAGAGGCGTCATTTACCTCATCAGTATCGTGCGACCAACCGGTGCCAGAGAACCCTTCGATGACCATGGAGCCCGGAATGTATCTCGGCCCCACCACCATCGGGAAACGCAGCGAAAACTCACCTTGGCTGTAATTCAAGCTTTCTTGGTATTCAATCGTGACACTGACAATTTCACCCGGGCCAATGTTGGCGACACTAGTAGTGAAAATGTTAGGTCGCTCCTGTTCAAGAAGTGCGGCTTTCTTACCCGATTGTTTTGCTTGCTCATAAATTTTCTTCGCTTCAGCCCGTTCTTCAATTTCACCGACGATAATCCGATCACCCACTCTCATAATTAGGGTGTCCACGGCTGATGATTCCGGAAGTGGAAATACATAGATGCCTTCAATCCATTGATTAGTCGGATTGCTAAAGTGTTGTGTTACCTTTGTTCTTCCAATCATTCCCGTCACTTGAATGTCAACGTCAGTTGCAAGGGTCGGAACTGGTCGTAATTGTCCGTGATCGCTTTCTCGTACCAATAAAGTGCCTACTTTCGCGTCCTGGACAGACATTGCGCGGCCCAAACTCGAACTTTGAGCCGCTAAACAGAAAAAACTGACGAGAAAGAGCGAAATCAACGTGACCAGACCGAGAAAAACGCGAGAATGTGGGATAAAAAAATGAGAAAGATGGTGCATTAGAAACCTTTCGAAAGATTTATATCAATTTGGCAAGGAGTTTGAGCGCTAATGCACCCAAATCGATTAGTATCTTCTGATCATCTAACATAGAGGTGTGGTCGTCGAGGCATTGGTTGCGATTCTTCGCATTCTTTGCAAGTTAGAGGCTTTCCTGATGACATCCCTCGACCTCGAAACTCCAAAACATGCTTCTGTTTTTGACAAATACAACATTTTTTTATGTACCACGGGCGGTCTTGAGACGAAGTTCTTCTCATTTACAATTCCTTTTACTATTGTCTTTTTAGGTTAAAGTGCACATAAATCCTTGAATTTGTAGCGATATGATAACTCTCCAATGTAAACGCCGGCGATGAAACGGGCCGGCGTTGACTAGGAGGATTTTTTCATAAACAATCATCAAGTAGTAATGACAAGCACGTCAATTTGGAAAATATCGAGAAAACATTTTTTTCGACTTTGAAAAAACATGTACTGAGTCTGCCACATGATTTTTTTTAAGTGATGCAAAAAATATGGTCTATAGTGTGTGAAAGAATGTCAAAAAAATCTCGTTGATATTAAGAACAATATTTCCTAATTTTTTGAGAGAAGATGACGGAGTATGAGATGACTACAGACTTAGCTGCCAGATCAGAACGACTAGGCCATGCTTCACAAACCACCACCCAGAAGTTCTCCCAATAAAGAACCTAAAACACCTAAACACGTCATTGAATAAGGGGTAAAATAGAAATTCATTGGAAGAGTTATTCTGAATAAAAGCAGTAACTGCGCCAAGAATTAGGAGAACGACTACCTGTCTTCGAACTGGGTGGTCGGGAGTTCGAATCTCTCCGGGCGCGCCAATTTATCAATGAAGCATTAGAATTCAAAGACGGTGTTGGAGGCTTCTGATGTATACAAATATAAAAAGATATATTAAGAATACTTTAAGGAAATGGCGTTGGTACCAGTGGAAATATTATAGAGGTAATCCCGTTTCAATGCGTTCGGGGATCAAACTATTCCTGAATCCTAAATGTGATAGCTCACGCTCTCTTTATTCAAAAAGAAGTAGTCAACCTGATCTAGTTAGATTTTTTTCACGAATAATTAGTTCCGACGCAACAATTATCGATATTGGCGCGAATATTGGTTATTTGACAACGTACTTTTCTAGTCTCGTCACAAAATCCGGAAAAGTTTTAGCTTTTGAACCAGATAGCCGAGCGTTTCATTTTCTTGAAAAGAATCTAATTGTAAACAATTGTACTAATACACAGCCATACCATATTGCAGTGTCAGATCGTGTGGGCACTGATCAGTTATACCTCTCATCAAATCGTACCGGCAACAATGTACTCTACGAGCTAAACCAGGACCGCTTAGATGAGCCCGGGAAGAGATCATCTGTATCAATTAAAACAACTACTTTAGATCAGATATTCTTATCAAACATTTTCACTAGCCGAACGATACTAAAAATCGATGTGGAGGGATTCGAATTCAAAGTATTAATGGGAGGTCAAAAACTTTTTGAAACGAACCTAAGTTTGATCACAGTTATAGAATATTGTCCACAACTGATGCTGCAAGCAGGAACTTCATCTCAAGAATTTTATAGTTTCTGCAGTAGAAAACAATTAGCAATCTTTGTGCTTATAGATGGAGGTCATTTAAGGAAGTTAGATCATCATAGCCTAGAAGAATTACATCAGGAATTAATGTCTAATCCTGACAATTTTCTGCATAAAGATTTAGTTCTCATTCACAACGGTAATTTAAATTATCTACACTGTAGAAACCTCATCACATAGTAATGAATAATATAGGTCTGACCTGAATCTAGATTTCCATTTTATCTAAATTAGTAGTTATAAAATTAATTCCTATCGGTAAAACTATCCAACTGTATATGGAAGGCAGCCTAAAGAAGTAGGTCCAATAGATGTTCACCGAACTACTCAAATAAGATTAAGAAATTAGTAAATTTGTGCAATGCGTTTCTAAAAACGAGTATAAGATACTAAGAATTAGGAGAACGACTATCTAACTTAAAACCAGGCGGTTCAGTATCGAACAATCACTGTTGGTGAAGAAATAACTTGTGGAAAAAATACGCTAACTGCTCAAATTATCAGTAAGTTAATTTCCTCGAAGAACACTGATCTATGTATTTACCTCTTTAAGCGCTTGATCGATATCGTCAATCAAATCCTCTACATCTTCAAGCCCAACCGAAAGTCTAATCATATTATCACAGATATTTAGCTTTTTTCTTCCTTCCTCTCCAATAACACGATGGGTCGTAGTTGCTGGATGGGTAACTAAACTTTTTGCATCACCAAAATTATTTGAAATATCGAATAGATTTAAAGAGTTAATAAATTTAAATGCATTATTTCCTTTAATCACAAATGTTACAACGGAACCAAACTGTAGCATTTGTTTTTTTGCTAAGTCGTGCTGTGGATGACTCTCTAAACCAGGATAAATAGTTTTCTCTACTTTTGGGTGTTGAGACAAAAATTTGGAAATCGTCATGGCGTTCTGACAGTGTTGATCAACTCTAAATTGCAATGTTTCAAGTCCCTTTAACAAAATCCACGCGTTAAAGGGACTGAGAGTAGGGCCAGTATGACGCATGAATGGTTTGATGAACTCTTTGTAATGTTCTTTAGACGAAAGTATTGCTCCACCCATTGAACGTCCTTGACCATCTATATGCTTCGTTGCTGAATAGATAACCATATCTGCACCTAATTCAAGAGGTTTTTGTAACGCTGGGGATGCTAAAATATTATCAACAATTAGAAGAGCATTGTACTGATGTGAAATTTTGGCAACGGATTCTATGTCGACAATCTCCATTGTCGGATTAGACGGTGATTCCAGAAATACACATCTAGTTTTTTTTGTTATGTATTTTTCCCATTGGCCTAAATCAGTTCCATCAATTAAATGAGTAGTAATATTATAGCGTGGTAATATTTGATCAACGATATGATAACAGGAACCAAATAAAGCTCTAGATGACACTACTTCATCGCCACTTTTCAGATAACTCATTAGTGAAGAAAAAACAGCACTCATGCCACTTGCAGTAGCAAAACAAGATTCGGCCCCCTCATTAAGGGCCATGCGTTCCTCGAACATGGCTACGGTAGGATTACTGTATCGAGAATAAAGATAACCATCTATAACTCCTGCAAATCTATCTCTTGCTTCTTCAGCAGTCTGAAAAGTATAGCCAGAGTTCATGAATATTGCTTCACTTGTCTCTCCATGTTCTGAACGAAACATACCGCCCCGGACTCTTTGTGTCTGTTTTCTATAGTTTTTATAATTTTTGTTTTTCACGCTTGACTCCAACGACGATTAGTCAATTTTTTAGCGATTGCTCGATACAGAGTTATGGTTTTTAATTTTAGATATTTTTTCAAAAAAAGAGGAAAATTTTATATACTATCTGTCATAGGACTAAATTAGTTTTTTGTTAAATAATTATTCTTTACCACCCAACCCAAGAATAAGCCCAATCCACAAAAAATTAAAAATACCCATCCGGATAAAGAAGCAGCCATTATGCCAGATAGTAAATTTCCAACTGTGCAGCCTAAGGCAATCATTGCACCAAATCCCATAAAAATACCACCAATAAAAGAATTAACTACTTCGATTTTGTTGGGCAATTGAATTCTAAAATCTTCTGCGAAGATAGAAGAAGCAAGAGAACCTAATACTAATCCAACAATTAATAACCCATTATTAGACCAAAAAGAAGTCTTTACGAGAATAACGCACCCTCGTAAGGTATCTAATCCTTCTAACCTTGACGGCATAATCTGAAAGTATCCAGCTGCAGTTTTGGCTATGTTACTAATTTCAGAAGTAACCCCTAATGGAGTAATTCGTAAAAATGCAATCATTGCTATTACTCCCACCAATATTCCTCCCACATATGTTGGCCAACGAATTTGCCACCAAGTAGTGATTTCATCTTTTTTTTGCTTTTTACTGAATACAAACAAAAAGTAAGAAAGTAAAATCAATAAGGTCAACTGTAAAAAAATAGATCCTCCATAACCAACGTAATGAGGAAACCAAATTACAGGAGCATTAGCAATAAACTCTAAATAGAGAAAATTCCATATCTGAAACGCAATGATAAATCCAATAATAATTCCGATTAAAGATATCAAAGCACTCACCAAACCTTCGCCCAATCGATATAACTGAGCACTAATACAAGAACCTGCGATTGACATACCAAAACCAAAACAAAACGATCCCAATACTAAAACGATGCTTACAGGGGATATATGTGCATTAGGAGGTAGATTAGGGAATTCAGGTTCAATTAAAAACGCCCCAAAGATAAAGTGATATCCAATAGTTCCAATGGCAAGCGCTACTACAATTCCAAGCAATCCTTTGGAATCTCTTTTTTCAATAAAATTTCGGCTCAAGCAATAAAAACAAAATCTACTTCGTTGCAACACGACGCCAAGCAATATACCTATCCATAAGGACAAATACACCGCGCCACTTTGCATCTGGTCCAGTTCAAGTTTAATCCACCAAGCAAGAATCAGAACAACACCAACTCCTGAAAAATTATAGAGTGAGGGTGTCTGGATAGAATTTTTCATTTTTTAATAAAAAGATAACGGCAAACTACTTGCCGTTATCTTTAATTTTTCTAGGTGCAGACTAAATCTTACCCCACACAGTTCCGGACAAATTAATAATAGGGTTTCCTACTGAATTTCCATATTCAGTCCAGGAGCCATCATAATTTCTAGCGTCATACCCAAGCACCTTTTTTAGAACAAACCATGAGTGACTGGAACGTTCTCCAATCCTACAATAAGTAATAATGGGTTTAGAACCATCAATGCCGGCCTCTGCATATATTTCTCTTAATTCGCTGACTGATTTAATGGTTCCATCTTTATTGACAGCCTTACTCCAGGAAACATTAACTGCTCCCGGAATGTGGCCTGCCCTTACGGCTAATTCGGGAACTCCTTCAGGAGCAAATATCTTACCAGAATATTCTGCTGCAGAACGAATATCTAACAATGCAAAATCTGATTCTTTATTTGCAACAGCAACTACATCCTTTAGTCGTGCTCTTAGAAGATTATTAGTTTGAGTTAATTGAATGTTGCCCAAGCTATTCTTAGTAGCTAATGGAGTTAAAGCTCTATTTTCTGCTTGCCACTTATTTTTACCTCCATCAAGTAACTTCACATTCTCTATTCCATAAATATCAAAAACCCATGCAGCCCAGGCTGCAAACCAATTATTTTTATCTCCATAAATAACGATAGTATCTTTTTGATTAATTCCTGATTGTTGAAGCAAGCTTTGCAACTTATCTTTACTGACAATATCTCGACTCACTGTGTCCACTAAATCAGTATGCCACTTAAAATTTATAGCTCCCTGAATATGTCCCCTTTCATAGACACCTGGGGCAACACTTACCTCAATTAGATGAACCGTAGGATTGTTAATATTTTTTTCTAGCCAATTAGTATCTACTAAAAAATCCGTCTGAGCTAATGCCACTTGGGAAGTGAAATAAAATACCAAGAATAAAGCGATTTTTTTAATTAGGTTCATTACGACTCCTTATTTAGTTATTTTTGTATTACTTCAAGAACAACACAAGCTTCTAATTTATTATTGAGCATTCCATCAAGTAAGGTGCCTAGAAACTGATTAGCAAATAAATACATCAAAGATGTGTTGTCTAAATTTCTCTAGATGCATCAATGCATCGGACTTAATCACGTCAAAAGCAAATATAGAATATTTTCCTATAAAAATAAATATTTGACACAATAAAGAAAACATTTTCTTTATTTTTCTATTTAAATAGAACTTTTATTTATTTTTTAGAAAATAGATAATGAATCTATACTAAGTCACGATTAATTGGGCAATATCATCCTACCGCGAACCAGTTCTAACGCAGTGCCATAACAAAATTCTCTCCACTTTACAATCCAAAAACAAAGAAATAAGAAATTGAACCAAAAATCTTTGGTTAAAGATTTACAAAAAAGTAAAACCTCTCACTCAAAGCATAGGGAAGAAGTTATTTAATTTAGAGTAAGATTCTATCTATGAAACGAAAATATCAAATTATCTATTGGCAAGGATTAGTCGCTATTTGGGGGGCAGCAATCTTTTTTGTTTATTCCGACTGGAACCAAGTGACGGTAGCAGTTTTAGCAGTAGGAGGACATCTGCTATGGCGTTGGACTATTAGGAGAAAAACGAAGGCAAAAGATTAGACGATTTTAATTAGAATAAGAGAACAAATTAAGTCTCGCTAGCAATTTCTCAGGATCAACTGAAGAATCTGAAAACATTGCGGTCGTAAAAGAAATCACTAACAATCTAACTTCTGTCTTCTACGCAGATTACGTAAAAATCAGTTACCGACTAATTAACAAACAAACAACTTAATTAATTTTTTTAATACTTTTCAAAAACTATCTTGGTGGCTCTCGGCAACTCCAGCCTGCGAAAAAAGATTTTTCACTGAGATAGAAATTGCTATAAGCTTTTATTCAATTATTCCATTTATATATTTCTGGCATGTATTATGGGTCAGGACTGAATCTTGCGATTGTTACATTCTTGGCCGACACAAATGCATCTATTGAATAAGGTGTAGAATTGACACTAATTTGGTTAAAAAGATTTAATAAACCGATAGTTTCAACAAGACTTGGTAGAACAACAACCTAGCTTCCATATAGATGATTCGGAATTTGAATTTCTCCACGCACATCATTTTTTTAGTAAAAAATATCAAAAAGCTTGAACAAAAAAACAAACAGAAGGATAGAGATTAATCATGAATATTCGTTTGATTTATTTTGATTTACCATTTTGGAGGGCAGAAATTAGTCGGCTCGCACTGTTTCTTGGAGGTGTTCCGTTTAAGGATATTCGAGTTACTAGTGATGAATTCCAGAGAATGAAAGCGGCCCAACAACTTCCGTACAATCAATTGCCAATCTTGGAAATCGATGGAAAAGTGATTGCGCAATCACTTGCTATTGCTAGATTTTGTGGGATCAAGAGCGGATTCTATCCTGTTAATAATACTATTAATGCAGCGCTAGTTGATGAGTTACTTGATACTGTTGCTCAAGTGACTGAATTGTTTTCACCATCACTTGATGAAAGCAATACTAAGAAAAAAGCTGAGGCACGCCGAATGATCGCGACACATAGCTTGCCCATGTGGCTCCAATTTTTGGAAAGGAGGATCGCCACTAATGATAGTGCTTTATATTGTGTTGGTAGGAAAATGACAATTGCTGATTTAGCACTTTGGCGTCTACTTGGCTGGTTTAGGAGTGGTAAATTGGATGGAATTCCGATGGACTGTATCGATCTTTATCCACGTCTTCATGATCATTTTCGCCACATGGATGACAATAGCAACATTCGGACCTGGATGCGCGACAACTACAATGGCGAGTAATGACTAACAGAATTAAATTCTTGAGTAATAATTTGGGCAAGTCATTTTAGATCAATCGCTTTCGGGCAATTTTTAGTAACGATATGATCGCGAAAAATATGGCAGCAAGACAAACCATGGATGGACCAGTAGGTGTATCGAAACTGTAGGAAAGTTGTAATCCACCTACGACAGATAGTCCTCCGAAAATTGTGGCTAGTATCATCATCTGTTCAGGAGTGTTCGCGAAAGATCTAGCGGTTGCAGCTGGAATGATTAAAAAAGCAACTATCAAAAGAGCGCCCACTACCTTAATTGACACTGCCACAACTATGGCTAAAGCGACCGTTAAGATCAACTGTTCTCTTTTTGGACTAAACCCAGCAGCATGCGCTAAGTCGGGATTCAAGGTGGTCATCAGTAAGGGTGATCGACGCCACCACATGAGGCCTAGCACGACAGCAACTCCACTCCATATTACGATTAAATCATTTTTTCCTACGGCGAGAATATCACCAAAAAGATATGCCATTAAATCTATACGTATACCTGACAAAAATGATGCCAAAACCAAACCAAAAGCAAGTGCACAATGAGCGAGAACTCCTAACAAGGTATCCATGGCGTATTTTTGCTTACTTAAAGCCGTCACTAGCAAAGCCATAATGAGTGATACAACTATAACGCCTATAAATATTGATATCGAAAATGCCAATGCCAACGCAACACCAAGTATTGAAGCCTGAGCGGCCGCATCTCCAAAATACGCCATGCGACGCCATACAACAAAACAGCCTAATGGTGCCGCAACTATAGCTACACCTATTCCAGCGAGAAGCGTTCTGACTAAAAAACTATCGAGCCAACTCAAGTCTTGACCTCATGATCATGCGAATGGGTGTGTTCGTGCTGGTAAAGTGCTAAGGCACCGTCTGTGCCGGACCCAAAAAGCGCTTGATATTCAGGTGTGTTAGCTACATGTCCTGGCGCACCTTGACAACAAATATGTCCGTTAAGGCAAATGACTCTGTCAGAAGATGCCATCACTACATGAAGATCATGACTTACCATGAGAACACCACAACCTAAAGTTTTTCTAACCAATTCAATCTGTCGATAAAAAGAAGCTGATCCCGTTTGATCTAACCCTTGGGTTGGCTCATCCAAAAGTAGTAATTCTGGATCGCCGATCAACGAGCGTGCCAGCAAGACCCTCTGAAATTGACCTCCTGAAAGTTCTGTCATCTGTTTCGAGGCCAGATCTCCTGCCCCTGCATTATTCAACGCAATTTCAATGACGCCGTTAGGTACGGGACGTGGTAAACACAAAAACCGGCGAACCGTCAGGGGAAGACTATCATCTATATACAAACGTTGGGGGAGGTAACCAATTTGTAATCCAGATTTTATGCTTATCTGTCCCGAACTTGGCTCAATTGCGCCAATGATGGCGCGCAACAGGGTAGTTTTCCCTGAGCCATTAGGCCCAACTATAGTGATTATCTCACCTTGATCAACGTGCATCGTAATATCATGTAGCACTCTATTTTTTTGAAAATAAACATCAAAATTACTGACCTGAATAAGATTCATATGATATTTAGGATTGGCACAAACCACAGAGGCCTTCAACCTCAACAACGCTTTTTTCCGCAACAAAACCAAAAGATTTAACCATTCGACCCATTGCACCTTTGCCTAAATCTGCTTGAGTTTCAACGATTGAATTACACGATCGACATATTAGAAAAGCTGGATTATGGTCACTTGTCCATTCAACACACGCAACAAAAGCATTTAGATGCTCAATTTTATGCGCGAATCCGTTAGCGACTAAAAAGTCTAAGGCCCTATAGACCACTGGTGGTTGGGAACCGAAACCTTCCTCTCGAAGTCTATCAAGAATTTCGTAAGCACCACGAGCGTTATGTGCCGCTAATAAAATCTCTAACACCCTTCGACGTATCGGCGTAAACTTAAGACCACGAGATTTACAGTGAATATCCGCTGTATCCAACCCTTGTCGGATACACGCAGAATGATTGTGTCGAGAAAAACCAACTTCTGCCATCAGTTTTCCCTCCCATAGTTCGAATTTGACATTGCTACACCGAATTTGTTATGTAATAATATAACATATATCTTCCATTAACTAAAAAACAATTTAAATAAAATCATGTTAAAAAATCTTCGATTTTTGTTATTAAATGTATTCTTTATTCCTGCCATCGCAAGTGCGGATATTCCTGATGTTGTAACAGATATTTCGCCTATTTATTCCCTAGTAGCAAAAGTGATGGACGGAATCGGTGAGCCAAAGTTAATTGTACAACACGGAGCCTCACCACATGAATATATGATGCGCCCCTCGAACGCTAAAGCCTTGGAATCAGCCTATATTGTTTTTTTTGTAGGGGGTGGTTTAACACCATGGCTGGCAAATCCATTGAAGAATTTGGCTTCTCAATCGATGATTGTCGAACTGATGGAAACCAAGAACACCACGCGGTTGACATACCGTGAAGGTGCAAACTTTGCTTCACATGACCACCATAATCATGAAGGCCATGACGACCATGAAGGCCATGACGACCATGATTCACATGAAGGCCATGACGACCATGATTCACATGAAGGCCATGACGACCATGATTCACATGAAG
>MDTE01020279.1_pt1 | contig 17780 bp, 17 predicted proteins | sample 811231 | NCBI WGS metagenome assembly MDTE01 (sample SAMN05326651, study PRJNA326480) | marine metagenome | isolation source: seawater | place: Indian Ocean: Red Sea | collected 2010 | reverse complement strand
TGCAAAACCTTTAAAGCTCTTGAGTATTTCCCTTGTGGTCTTAATTTTGGATACAGTCTTTCAACGGTTTCTATGTTGTGGGAAAAAACATCGATGTTTGATGTTGCGATTTTCTCAATCAGGGAGGGGTCTCCATTTAAATCTCCTACAAGTAATTCGATTTTCGTTTCTGGGTTTTGTTTCTTTATTTCAAAAACAGTTTCTAGAATGTGTGAAACACCCGCATCGTGAAGGTCATCTCTATCGACCATTGTTAAAACTATATACTGTGCCTTCATTTGATAAATTGTTTCTGCAAGCTCAACTGGCTCTTTTGGGTTTGGAGGTTCTGGTTTGCCTTTTGTGACCGAACAGTACCGACACCCCCTTGTGCAAACATCACCTAAAAGCATGAAGGTTGCAGTACCCCGCCCCCAGCATTCTGGAAGATTTGGACAACATGCTTCTTCACAAATTGTTGTTATTTTGCTTGATTTAGAAAACAAGCTTATCAAAGACTTAGTTGATCCTGGCTGTATCTTTATGGTTGTCCATTTTGGGTGTTGACTCAAAAATCCTCCTGAAGTGCTTTTTGTATTTCTTTAGAAATCAATTCTATATCTCCTTTTTTTTGTCCTTCTTTTGAAATTGTGGACATTTTTTCTGGAGGCATCCCACACGGTTTTATTGTATTAAAACCTGTTTTCTTGTTGTTTATGTTAACGGAGACACCGTGAAGCGTGACCCCTTTTTTTATTGTCATTCCGAAAGATGCTACCTTTTTCTCATTCATATAAAGTCCTGGATTTTCTGTATCTAAAACGGTAGAAAAACCTTGTCGAAAAAGTGCTTTTTGTGTAGATTTGAGAATCCTCTTGACAAGCTCTGGTGCTTTAATTTTTCTTTTTTTAATGTTTAAAACAGGATAAAAAACCAATTGACCTTCACCATGCCATGTTGCTTCTCCTCCTCTGTTTGTTTGAAATATCTTTATCTTTTTCTGCCTTATTTCCAAGCTGTTTGGTATGTCTTCTTTTTTTGAAGATGTTCCTAGTGTGATTACATTTTTATGTTCGAAAAAAAAGACATGCTCTTGTTTTTGTGCTGCATCTTGAAATGCCTCTAACTGAAGATAGTAGCCATCAATCCAACTTATTTTTTTGAAAGGGTGGAAGATTGTTTTCAATTATGGAGCTGCTATGTATCCTTTTAATGCTGAGTGTGCTGCAACCAAAGGGGAGCAGAGATAAACGAGGGAGTCGGGGTGACCCATTCTGCCATGAAAGTTTCTATTGCTTGTTGAAAGACAAACTTCGTCTGCTGCCATTACTCCAGAATGCCCGCCTAAACACGGTCCACATGTTGGTGTTGAAAAGACACAGCCTCTAGAGATGCATTCAGTTGCTATCCCTTCTTTTACGGCTGTTAAATATGTTTTTTGATCACCTGGAATAACAACAACCCTTGGAACCTGGCTTTGTTGGTTGGGGTTGTTTTTAAAAACTTCGTGAACTACCCGCAAGTCTCCTATTCTTGCATTTGTACAAGACCCTATGAAAACTTGGTCTATTTTTATTTTTTCTTTTTCAATGTTCCTGACACTTGTAACATTGTCAGGGCTGAAGGGCATTGCTACAAGTGGTTCCAATTCCGTTGTGTCTATCATAATTTCCTGGGTATAGGAGGCATTGTCGTCTGGTTTTATCATCTCCCATTCAGTGTTTTGGGCTCTCTCTTTTATAAATGATTCTGTTGTTTTGTCAGGAACAAAAATTCCAGCCTTTGCTCCCCACTCTATAGCCATGTTTGAGATGGTTAAACGACCTTCCATATCTATTCCTGTTTCTGTTTGATCGTGAAGTTCTAAAACTTTGTAATTTCCTCCACTCACTGTCAATATTTTCCCTAAAGCAAGAGACATGTCTTTTGGTGTAACGTTTTCTGGTGGTGTTCCTTTAAAAACAACCTTTATGGTTTTCGGCACCCTCAACCAAACCTTTCCTGTCGCAAGAACTGCCGCAAGGTCCGTGTGTCCTACTCCGGTCGCTAAACAACCTACGGCTCCGTTGGTACATGTATGGCTATCCGCGCCTATAACTATTTCCCCAGGAGCAACCAAACCTTCTTCTGGCATTACGACGTGGCAGATTCCACCTTTGCCCTCTCCAAAATAATGTCCAACTTCGTACTCTTCGGCAAAAACCCTCAACTCTTTACCGAGTTTTGCGGCCGCAAGGTCTTTTGCTGGGACAAAATGATCTGCAACCAAAACAACCTTGTCTTTGTCCCAAACCTGATTTATTCCAGCTTCTCTGAGAAGTGCTGCGGCTGCGGGCCCTGTTATATCATGCCCCATGGCCCTGTCAACATTCGCCATAACAATTTCGCCCACACTCACTTCTTTGTTATTGGATTTTTTAGCTATTATTTTTTGAACTAATGTTTGATTCATTATCTTTTAATTGTATTTGTAGAAACCCTCTCCTGTCTTTATTCCCAGTTTTTTTTCCTTTACCTTTTTTACCAAAAGAGGGTTTGGCTTGTATTTGGGTTCTCCAAAACCTTTGTGGAGAACATTCATTATTGCAAGACATGTGTCCAACCCTATAAGGTCTGCAAGTTTCAAAGGGCCGAGCGGATGCCTCATGCCCAACTCCATCACCGTATCGATGTCTTCCTTTGTTCCTGTTTTGCTTTCGAGAGTCTCTATAGCTTCATTAATCATGGGCATTAAAATTTTATTGCTTATAAACCCTGGCTTGTCTTTGCTTTTTGCTGGTGTTTTTTTAATGTCTTCGACAAACTCTAAGGTTTTTTGTGTTGTTTCTTTTGATGTTTTTTCGCCCTCTATCACCTCTACGAGCCTCATAACCGGAACCGGGTTCATGAAATGTATGCCGATAACTCTCTTTGGAATTCCGCTAGCATTTCCAAGTTTTGTGATTGAGATTGATGATGTGTTGGATCCCAGTATTGTGTTTGATGATGCTGTTTTTGCAATTTTTTTAAAAATCTCTGTCTTGAGCTTTTCGTCTTCGGAAACAGCTTCGATTATGAATTTAAAACCCGAATATTCTTTCTTGGTAAAAATCTTAATTTGTTGTTTGTATTTGTTTATTTCTTCTTGTTTTTTTTTGCCTTTCTTAACAGCATTTTCCCATCGTAAAAAAATGGCTTGTATTGAGTTTTCTACATACGAAGCACTTATGTCTTCTATTTGTGCAAAATATCCATTTTCAACCACGGTTTGTGCTATTCCGGATCCCATTTGTCCAGCTCCTATTATTAAGATTTTTTCTTTTTTATCCATTTGCTCTCTTCCATTTTTTTACAAAAAAAATGATAAACGATATTTCTGCTTTTTGTCTTTGAATAGTGTTGGTTAGGTTTTCTTTTTTTTTGCTTTTTTAAAAAAAAATTGCTTGTTTTTTTTCGTGTTTAAAATGGTTCTTCATGCAGTTTTCAAAAGACAAAAGCCTAAAGGAAAAAATTATCGAGAAAATTGCAAAAGAAGGAAACTTTCTTTCATTAAAAACCTTGTTGAACACATCAAAAATAGATTTTGATGAAGATGGTTCTGTTGTTCTTCTTCCCTCTGGGAGTTATAATTTCAAAGTTGCTGAAAAAAACTTTCGGCTGTTGTCTAGAATTGTTATTGGTTTCAAGTACAAGAGCTTTAAGATACTTGAACCGAAGCCGGTTTTAAATATTCCAAGAAATGTTCCTGTCACAACAAAACCCGTTAAAAAAAAGGAACCGAAGATTTTTGAAACCTTTCACCCTTACCATGGTGTAAAAAATGCATTCCGTGCCATCGATTCTCTCGTTGCTGAAAATGGCGGAAACAGTCTTTTTCCGATACTCCTTTATGGGCCTCCTGGGGTTGGCAAAACGCATTTGTTAAACTTTGCATCTTTTGGCTTTGATGAAGAGGTTGTTGGATCTGATCAGTTCACAGAAAGGCTGGTGGGTTCTGTTGAAAAACAAAACCTTAACGGTTTTAAGTCTTCTTTTTTTAGAAAGTCTTCTTTGTTGGTTGATGACATACAGAAGTTTGTAGGCAGAAAAAGAACCCTTCAGGTCTTCTTTGATGTTTTTGATTCTTTTTTGGTTAGATCTAGACCTATTGTTGTTGTTTCTGACAGACACCCAAGAACAATAGAGCATTTTAGCCCTCGCCTTATAAGTCGTTTGACTTCTGGCCTTGTTATAAAAATGTCTCCGCCTGAAGAGGATGAAAGAAAAATGCTTTTGGAAAAATTCATCCTTAAAAAAACACAAAAAAGAATCCCGGCAGGGTTGTTTAAAAACTTACCGCCGGATGTTAGGGGCTTGAAGGGGATTGCCGGTCGTTTTTTGTGGTCTGAATCTATTGGAAACCCTGAAGAATACTCTGTTTCGTTTGCTCTTTCTCAAGACACGTCTCTTCCAGGATCTTCCATTCTTGATGATGTGTGTAGGGTTTTTAATGTTACAAAATCATCATTACTTTCCGGTTCCAGACAAAGGGAAATTGTTTTAGCTCGACAAGCTGCTGTATTGCTTCTATGCTGTCGGCCGAATGGTTGCAAGGCATCATCCTCAAGAACACTTAATATTAAAAAATCTGCAATTACCTATTCGTTAAGAAAGAGTAAAAAAACACTTAAAGAAAATGAGGTGTTCAAAAACTCGGTTAACTCAATTGCTGTTAATCATGGTTTTTCTTTAGACAGTTTAACTTCGGAAAAAACTCTCCCAGATGGCGGAAACTTAACTCTTTTTTAACTATAGTAGTGGTATTAGTGTAAATATTAAATAATAGAATATTAAAATACAGACATATGGCTATAAAAATATCCTCTAAACTCGTCCATGAAAGTATCTCCACCGTGGCTTCTTGTGCAGGAGATGGGCTCCTGGGTTTGAGAGGTGTTTCTCACATAGGCCTTAAATACGAAGGAAAAAAACTTTTTCTTGAAACTTTCAACACTGTATCGGGATGCTCTTTGGCAATAGAGGATAAGAACATATCAGAAAAAACGAATACAACTTTTTATCCGATTGCAGAGATGAGAGAGCTCTTCAGAAGAATGGAAGGAACCATTTTGATGGATATAGACGAGGATGGATCTTTGCACCTTAAAGGGTCAGGTTCAAGATACACTTTAAAATCAATAGTTCCTCAAACTCATACAACCTTCCCTTTTGAAGAAAAATCTTCAGATGAGGTTTTTGAGATGAAAAACGAAGAGTTCGTAAACTTGTTAGAAAAAGTTTTAATAGTTGCAAGACATGGAGGAAGTCAAGGTTATTCAAGTGGAACACTCCTCGATTTTAGAGGACATGAGTTAAGGATTGTCAACACGGATGGCTTCAGGATGGCTATTTCCAGAAAAGAAGATCACAGCGGAATTGAAAGAAAAATACAAGTAGATACCGATGCGCTGAAAAACATCTTGAAAAGCCTTTCAGGCAAAACAGGCACTCTTGAAGGCAAAATAAGAGATGACCACATCATGTTTGTACATGAAGGTGTGAAACTTTTCGCAACAACACTTACTCCAACTTATCCTGATTATGAAAAGATATTGGAAAGAGAGCATACAAAAAGGATCATTCTTGACAAAAGCGAACTGACAAAAGCTCTGGAAAGACTTCAGCAGTTTGGAAAATATCAGGAACTGAACAATGCAGCTTTAATCAAGATTGAAAATGGAGAAGTTCTCATCACAACAGACGAAACCCCAAGAGGTCAAGGAGAAGAGGTTTTGTTTTTTGAAGAAGGTGAAGGGGTTGTTTTTTTAGTTTGTTTGAATAGTGCTTTTATGTTGGATTTTTTAAAAACCGTTAAAGGTAACAAGATACAGATAAACTTTGAAGATCCACACTCCTCTTGCCTTTTCTGTGATCCAAAAGACGAAGGCTACAAATATTTTTTAATGACCCTTAAACACCCAAAAATAGAGGCCACTTAAAATTTCCATCAAAAAAATACATCCTGAAAAAGTGGTCGACAAAATATTAAAAAAAATTAACCCAGAAATAAAAACAATTTTAGAGATTAAAAATTTCTGGAAAAAAAACATTGAACCAAAATACAAAAAAACAAAAGTTGTAAGTTTAAAAAACGGAATTTTATTTCTAGACACAAGAGAGTCGCATCCAATAATAAAAAAGAAAACGGAAAAAAACAAAAAAGCGATAATAAGCAAAATAATACAAACCTTAAAGATAAAAACCACCATAAAAGAGATAAAAAACATTTGAAATGAAGCAAAAAGATAATTATTTTTACGGCAGGTGGGGTCGGGAGATGACGGCAGGCTCCGCAATCAACCAGCTAAAAAAAACAATAGACCCAAAGGAAGACTATCTTGTTGTTGAAGACGGAGCAAGATTCATGGGTGTCCAACTGAAGGAAGAAATTGCAAACAGTCTGTTGTCGTGGGGTTTCAATGTGAAGACGTCAAAAAAACCGATGTTGACACCGCTTGCTGTTCTTGAAGGAAGAAAAAGAGGATTAGGGATCGTTGTAGTCACTGCAGGCTCTTCCCCCGACATGATTACAGGATTTAAGGTTTTCAATAAAGAAGGGGAACCTTTGACGGGGGCTAAGCAAACGCTTGGGGTTTCAGAAAAAAAAGGAAAACTAACAAACATTACAGAATCCCAAACAGAAGATCTTTTCTCAAAAAGGAAAAGACAGAAACCAAAAAAGATAATAATCGGAACAACAAACTCAACACTAAAAACAATTTCAAAAAAACTGTTTGACATGCATACGGCCATTTTTGTCGGGATGGACAAAAAACAACCATACAAAACAAGGGTTGAATTGGTGAGAGAGGCTGTTCTTCGAGAAAACTCTGATGCCGGTTTTGCAATGGACGACAGCGGAGAAAGGTTTTTTTTGATAGACGACAGCGGGGCTGTTTGGCCAGGAGAGTGGGTGCAGGTGATGATTTATCAATCTGAACTCAGCAAAAGAAAAGGACCGATTGTTTGCGCTGTAAACACCAGCAATGTTTTTTCAAGTTTCGCAAAAGAAAACGGAAGAAAAGCCCTTTTCACCACAACAAAAGAAAAAGACCTTTTGAATGCTTTAAAAAAAACAAACGGAATTATTGCTGTGAAAAGAGGAAACATAACAATACCCTTTATTTATAACAGTGTTCCAGATTCTCTTTACTGTATTGTTTCATTCTTGAACCAACTTCAAAAAAACTCCCAACCACTTTCACAAATCAGAAACGAACTTGATACAAAATATGGGCAAAGAACAAAAAGAACACTAACACTTCAGTTAGAAAAATCAGAACACAGCAGACTCAAAAACTTCTTCAGAGAAGAGCCCGTAATGAATCTTGCTGGCTCACCCCTTGTCGGTGTAAGGGACCTTCAGGGTATCAGGACAGATTACGAAAATGGATCTTGGTTTTGGGCAAACACCGAAGAGGAAAACCAGATCGAAATAACAATGGAGGCAGATACGAAAATAGCACTTCAAGAAATGGAACAAGACCTTTTGGAGCAAGTGAAAAAATAAGAAAAACAGAATAAAAACATTAGAATAAAAATCGTGACAAAAAACAACTATACTTCCGACCAAATAACAGTTCTAGAAGGTCTTGAAGCGGTTAGAAAAAGACCCGCTATGTATATTGGAGACACGGCAGAGTCCGGACTCCATCACCTCGTTTGGGAGGTTGTAGACAACTCAATCGACGAGGCCATGGCAGGAGAGTGTGATGAGATATCAGTCACCCTTCTAGAAGATGGATCCTGCCAGGTTCGTGATAACGGCAGAGGAATACCCGTCGACATGCACAAAGGCAAAAAAGTTCCAGCGATAGAGCTTGTTCTGGGAACGTTACATGCAGGCGGCAAGTTCGACGACAAAACCTACAAGGTTTCAGGAGGGCTCCACGGCGTTGGTGTTTCTTGTGTAAATGCACTTGCAGAAAGACTACAAGCAAATGTTTATCGAGATGGCAAAGAATACGAAATACACTATTCAAGAGGTTTGTTAACACAACCTTTAAAAACAGTTGGAAAAACCAAACAAAGAGGAACCCTTATAACCTTCTTTCCTGACGACAAGGTTTTCAAAGAGGGGATTATTTTCAACACAAAAACACTTAGAAGACGTTTAAAAGAGCTAGCATACCTCAACCCAGGACTAAAAATAAAACTCGAAGATCAAAGGGACGTAGAGGTTTTCAAGGAAGAATTTCTTTTTAAGGGAGGTATTCGCGAATACATTGACGACCTAACAGAAAACGACACCACGCTTCTCATGCAGCCATTTTTTTGCACTAATGAGGTAAAAGTAAAAAACGGACCTACTGTCCATGTTGAGCTTGCACTTCAGTTCCTGACACAAAAAAGAGGAGAGACTCTTTCTTTTGTAAACAACATTCGAACACAGGGCGGAGGGACACATGTTACGGGATTAAACACAGGTGTCACAAGAACACTCATGAGATACATGAAGGACTACAAACTAGAAGACAAGGACGTTTCTGTTGATGGAGAGTCAATTAGGTATGGGATGCAGGCCATTGTAACCGTTAGGCTTCACGAACCACAATTTGAGGGACAGACAAAGGGAAAACTTGGGAGCACTGTTGCAAAAGGAGCGGTTCACTCTACAGTTTCCGGAGCTTTTTACAGATGGCTTGAACAAAACCCACAAGAGTCAAGAAAGATCGTTTTGTTGGCTCTGACGATAGCAAAGGCTAGCCAAAGAGCAAAAAAAGCTTTTGACCTTGAAAGAAGCAAGGAAAACCTTGGAAGTGGAATCCTCCCTGGAAAACTCACAGACTGCATCTCTAAAGACAGGACGAGAACAGAGTTGTTTATCGTGGAGGGAGATTCTGCTGGAGGAAACTCAAAACAGGCAAGAGACCCTCACTTTCAAGCAGTTTTACCTTTGAGGGGAAAAATTTTAAATGTCGAAAAAGCTGTTACAGAGTCAAGATGGCTCAACAACGAAGAAATAAAAGCTTTAATCCAGGCGATTGGAATCGGGTTCACACCAAGAACCGAATATATGAATGATGAGGATTTTGAAAAAGAATTTCCGGATCCAGAAATGCAAGAAGGAGCCAAAACCGTTAGGAGAATTTTTCCATTAAGCGAAAGAGAGTCGATTGCACAGGCAGGTGCAAATTTACAAAAACTTAGATACAACAAAATCATCTTCATGACTGATGCTGATGTTGATGGAGCTCACATAAAAACACTTCTTTTAACATTTTTTTATAGACACATGCCATCCCTTATAGAAAACGGCCATGTTTATTCTGCAAGACCGCCACTATACAAAGTCAGGGCAGGAAAGGATGAAAAATATGTCATAGATGAAAGAGAAAAAGAAGCCCTTGTTGAAAAATGGGAGGGCAGAAATCCTACAATTATGAGATTTAAGGGATTAGGCGAAATGGATGCGGATGAACTTTGGGAAACAACCATGGATCCAGAAAACAGGATACTGGAAAGAATCAAGGTTGAAGATGTTGTCGAGGCAGAAAAAACATTCACAGCTCTAATGGGAAAAGATGTTTCAGAAAGAAAAGTTTTTATTCAGAACAACGCAACAAAAGCGATGAATCTGGATGTCTAATTTTTAACTAAGAAAAAAAATGACCGATTCCATTTTCTGTCTTATTGTTTTTTTCTTGCCAATTTTTCTGTCAATTTGTTTTTCACAAACATCGAAAAACAAAAACATTTTCAAAGAAAGAACCCCTTCAAACAACAAAAACACAGGACATCTCGTAGGTGGATGGGCTTTAATGCTGACTCTTTTTCTCTGTTATTCTTTTTTTGAAAACCTTCCAGGCGAAACTCAAAATCTTCTATCAGCACCATTATTTTTTTCATCTTTTTTTTTCTTAGGCCTTATTGACGATGTTAGGGGAATGGGTGCAGCACAAAAACTCCTTTACCAAACATCGATATTGCTCATTTGTATATCAGGGTTAACAGCAGATTTTTCAGAAATTTTTGTATTGCTTTTTTTCGGGCTAACCCTCATAAACGGTTTTAATTTTATAGACGGCATCAACGGATTGTTGCCAATGCTGTGTTCCGTCCTGTTTTTTCAAATCAAAGGCGGAACACTTTTGTCAGTTATGGTTTTAGGGTTTTTTTGCGTCAGTAGAAGAAATAAAAAAATATACCTTGGAGACTCTGGTTCACTTTTGTTGGGATCAATTGCCTTTTGGACAGTCGCTGGTAATTCAAGCAAACTAAACTTTTTGACCACAGATCCCAAGTCAATATTTCTCTTTTTCCTTATCCCCATTGCCGATGTTTTTTGGGCAACGATAAGACGGTGCACTTTCAGGCCAGGAGAAAAAAAGACACTATCATCTTTTTTCACAAAAATATCTAATCCAGATGAAAGGCATATACACCACCTCTTAAAAAGAAACTATGGAGAAAGAACAACAATAATTTTACTTGCGCTTACAACATGGGCAGCAACAGAGTTTTCAATTTTTTTAAACTCAACAACCCTCTAAAGCTAGAGAGAAACCCATTCCACCACTCACACACAGTGTCGCAAGACCACGAGAACCGGAACCCAACCTCGAAAGAGAATGAGCAAGTGTTGTGGTTATTCGTGCACCAGTACATCCAATAGGATGTCCAAGCGCAATTGCACCACCAAATGGGTTGAGCTTTCCTTCATCCAGGTTCATTTCGTTTTGACATGCGAGAACCTGTGCAGCAAAAGCTTCATTAAGTTCAACATGTTGATATTCAGATGTTTTCCAACCTGTTTCTTTTTCAAGTTTCTGACAAGCTGAAACAGGCCCTATGCCCATATGTGTTGGAGGAACGCCCGAATCACAAAAGGCAACAATTTTTGCTAATGCATTGATTGGTGGGGAACTTCCTTTCACAAGAACAAGAGCACTTGCACCATCGGCCATTGAGCAACTCGTTCCCGCAGTTATTGTTCCACCCTCTTCTTCTTTTTGAAACACTGTCGGCAGTTTAGCAAGTTTTGAGGGTTCTGGGTTCTTTCTTATTGTTTCATCTTTTTCAAAATCTTTCTTATCAACACAAAGAGAGACAAGCTCTTTTTCAAAAATACCGCTCTTGGTTGCCGCTTCCGCTCTTTTGTGGCTTCTGATTGCAAAATCTTCCTGAGAAGATCTACTGATACCCCCTTCAGAAGCAAGAGTTTCAGCCGTCTTTCCCATTAATTGATTTGCTAACGGGCAGAAAAAACCGTCTTTATAATTTGCATCAAACCCTTTCATGTGACCATAACCCTTTCCCCACCTTGAATCAAAAACATAGTGAGGCAATGTGCTCATCGATTCAACACCCCCAACAACAACACACCTCTTTTCTGTCAAAAGCAATTCATTAAAACCAGCTTTTATGGCCAAGAGCCCCGATGCACATGCTTGATTAACAGTATAACCAACAGAAGAATTGCTTAAACCTGACCGAAGCCCTATTTGTCTTCCCGGGTTTGGGCCACTTCCACCCTGTCTTCCGTGTCCAAAAATAGCCAAATCAAAATCTTTTGTACTAAAACCACTTTCCTCAATTGCTTTCTTTGCTGCCATAACACCAATGTCAACTGCAGAAAATTTTTTTAAAGTTCCACCGAATTTACCTATAGGGGTTCTTTTTGCGGCAACAATCCAGACTGATTTCAAAACTGTTTAGGCAGCGAGGGCCTTACTTTTTCTATAAGGTAAAACATCACCTCTTCAGGAGATGCATGCTGGTTTTTTCTTGCCCAAGCAACCAGTATCCTTATTTCTCCTGCATTTGGTCTTAAAAAATCAGCATCTTCACTTTCCAAGAAACGACGTACAGAAACCGGAATCCCTTGAGGGTTTTTTGGAACAGAACCCGGAGTTATTTGTGTTTTTCTAAAATCAGCGTCACTTTCTCCACCATCAACAGGTGGAGAAGAAGAACCCGGATCCAGCAAAGACTCCTTGGAAACACCATAAAGGTCAACAAGCCGTTTCAAAACCTCTTTGCTTGGGTTTTTTCTCAAACCCCTCTCTAGAAGAGAGATGTACACTGCAGATATTCCAACATGTTTTGCAACATCATTCAAGGTCAATCCCCTCTGCTGTCTAAGACGAGCAAGTTTTTGTCCAATCAAAACACTCATAAATTTAGATGCCGGCGAAGGGACTCGAACCCCCACGTCCTTGCGGACAACGGATTTTAAGTCCGTCGCGTCTACCATTCCGCCACACCGGCATCAATAATAAATGATAATATCCATAATGATTAAATGGTTTTCTAAAATTAATGAAAAGGTTGTGTTTTCCTTCCATTTTCCACCATATGTGCGAAAAAAGGGAATAAGCATGACACAAATTCACGGAAACACAATTTTAATAAATCCAAAAAAAGACAAAATGTCTGGAGACGGCATTCTTGCAAGCGACACAGGATCCTATTGGGTTAAAACTGCTGATTGTATGTGTGTAGCGATTGTTGGAAGGGGTTCATCAGGAATCGTTCATGCTGGATGGAAGGGGTTGAATGCTGGAGTCGTTTCAAAGATGGCATCAATGATTTATGGAGAAAAAGAGATTTTTGTTTTTCCGTTTGCCAATGTTTGTTGCTATGAGTTTGGCAAAGACCTTGCAAAAGAACATTTTATCGAAAAAGAACTTCTTAAACAGGGTGAAAAAAACTATCTCGACATGAAAAAAATCTTACAAAAACAAATTCAACAAAACATACACTTCCACGACGAATGTACAATTTGCAACAAGAGGTTTGCCTCCAAGAGGGCAGGAAGAAAGGGGTTTAATTGGGTAGAAATGAAAATTTCCTAAAATGAAAAAAAGAACAATAGTTTGTTTTTTTCTTTGCGGATTGGGGTTATATTTCCCATGGTACACCACCATTGACCTTAGCACATCCCCATCTTTGAGGATACTTTTAGTTTCTTCCTGTTTCCTTCTTGCCCTAGCGACAAACTACAGACAAGATAAAAACACAACACTCATGGGATGGTTGCTTCTTTTCTCTCTCATTCTTCACATATCATCAACACTCATCATCAACAGGGAAACATTCAATTCGATAGGTTTGGGGAGCTTTTTCACCCTATTTAACTCCCTTTTGCTTATCTTTCCAGCAAAAAAATAATCAAAATCCAGATGAAATACCTATAATCTTATATTGAGTAAATTTCTTTTGGAGGATTGAACTTATGAAAAAAATCTTATTAATAGCACTAGGGTTTGTGCTTTCCTTTAACCTAAAAGCAGGAGCTTTTGATGATGTTCCTGTAGACCATTGGGCATACGATGCGGTTGAATACCTTGCAGCAAAAGGGTATGTCATCGGTTACCCAGATGAGGAATTTAAGGGAGACGAGCAAATGACAAGATATGAATGGGCGGTTATGCTTGCAAGGCTCGAAAGGGATCTTGCAATAAGATTCTCTTCAGAGGGTGGCGGAACACCTGATGATGTTTCTGGCCTAATGGCAATGTTGAGAAGCGAATTTGATGCAGAGTTGGCTGAAGTCAGGGCCGCAATTGCCGCGAACGAACTGAGGATAGACGCTCTTTCGGGTGAAGTTATGGACCTTTGGGAAGAGGTTGACAACCTTGACGACAGAATGAGCAGGATTGGCCCTGGTGGCGGTTCAGGATTTGCTTTCACTTATGCCTTTGAGCTAAATGAACAAAACAGCCCCAATGCAGTAAATCCAGAAAATCTTTGGGGACATATGCGAATGGATATGGCTCATGAGTCAGGTGACTTCATGTTTGGAATGTCCCTTCAAACGGAAATGGAGGACCCAGATGGTTTCAGAAATATTTTCATGAGGCAGGGCCCATGGGTTGCACTTAGCAACGACAATCCTGGAAACCTATCTGGCACACCCGGAGATATACGAAATTGGACTTTCGACCTCCACGAAACATACATGGTTTACAACGGAAAATCTTCTGCAAATGGTTTGGATTATGTGGTCGGAAAATTCGAACCTTTCTGGTCACAGACAAATTTTTCATGGAATCCTTATGAAACGTTCGAGGGTTTTGTCATTGGCGGAGAACTCAAGCAATACAGGTTTGTCACTGGCTGGATGCATAACATCACAAACACAGATACAACATTCTTGCAGGTGTCTGCGGACTCATTGGTTTTTGGGATTCCAGGTACTTTTGGCTGGACAGAAAGTGAAGATTCTGTTGCAAAGGTTGGCAGTATTGCTACAAACGTTAACCTGATTAACAAGGACATTGCTGTTACTTACTTGTGGAATGCTGCAGCGCAATCCACTTCAGATAGTAGTTATGAGATTGCTACAGGTATCGAATTGCTTGACGGCTGGGACGGCTCTCTTGCATGGAGAAAAACCGGGAATGTCTCTAACACCTTCGGAGGTTACCAATCAGGCATAGATTACTTATCACTGAGAATCTCAAGACAGGCTGCTAGCAACGTAAAGACATCCTGGTCGCTAGACTGGGGCAACAGGTCATCAAATGACAACGAGTGGCAGTTGTCATGGAATATGAAGGGTAGCTTCTAGTTCCTGAAAAAAAACATACACGGAAATGATGCTTTGGCGGTATACGCCGCGCAAAGCATCATCGCCCAAAAAAATCCTGGATCGTGGTCTGACGAACCTTTGGAGAGCAATGATCCAAAACACCCTAAAGAACCTTATATATTCCTGGGGAAACCACCTAAAGGAATAGTTTATCAAAATCTCAAAACAACCCTCCATCTTGGAGAAGAATCAATAGAGGTTCCGGAAAATACAATAGATTTTTGCACAGCGATACAGGATATTGAAGGTTGTGAAGAAGAAATATCAGACTTATTGATAGCTGCACAAACAAGGGATTGGGACAAGCATGCCCTTGAGTATTTTGTAAGCAGAACAGGTATTCCGGTAGACAGAAGTTTTACACTTCTCCCCCCAACAAAAGAATACCAGTTCGAAGCACATAAAAAATCAAACTGGATTAAATGGGTTCAAATGCTTCTTGTTGCAACTGGATCAAGCCAACCAACTGAAAACAGACTCACAGGAGTTGCAGAGCTTCTCTCAAAAGACATAAGGCCCTGGATGATGCTGGACATCAATACACAGATAAGAGAAACAAAAAACATGTGGGAGCTTTCAGGGGGTTCTTTTGAAAAGGAGCCGGCAACAAAAAACTGCCATGTATCAACAGACAAGATTGCAGGGTCTTTGAATTGGCCAAAATCAAGATTTGTACAAATAACCGGAACCGCAAATGGAGAACATTCTGGAGAATTTCATATTGCTCAAGACAACCCAGATGCTCCACCGGCTGAAGAAAACCTAATTGTCGGATCTATGAGAATGGGAGATAGGGATTTTCCCGCAAAGGAAGGTCGTCGAGTGTTTGTGGGAGCATGGTTTGATGAAGCATGGTTTACACAATCCATGTTCGCACCAAAGAGAATCCATTCAATCTTGAAGAAGAAAATGAGAACTTGGTACCCTGACTTCGTCGAGGATGGTTATCACATACCTGAAAAAACAACACGTTTTGACGGTGCTTATGACAGGATTTCTTGTAATAAAGCATACAAGCAAATTCAAAAAAAATTGAATGGAAATAAAATGCTTGGAATTTTAGGGATTCCAAAAAGTTTTCATTTTGCAAAAGCAGACAGGAAGATATTGAACTAAACACGCTTGGGAGGACTCGAACCTCCAACCTATGCCTTAGGAGGGCATCGCTCTGCCAGTTGAGCTACAAGCGCTTGTTCAGCATACACGCCCGGTAGGACTTGAACCTACAGCCTTCGGCTCCGCAAGCCGACGCTCTGCCAGTTGAGCTACGAGCGCAAAAAGACATTTTAACCTTTAAAATTCTCCCAAGATTCAGGTAAGGCTTTTTGCTCTTCAGGCAAGAGATCATCAATAGCTTTCACAAGTTGCTCGGTAAAAATTTTAGCTGAATCTGAAGTCAATTTTTCAGCACAAAAATCTTTTGAGCTTATAGGGTCTCCAAAAACAATTTTTAATGGGCAGCGCCTAGGAAGCTTGCTTCCTTTTGGAAAGGATTTGTGAGAACCTATTATTGCCAAAGGAACTACAACGGCGTTTGACTTATGGGCGATCGTTGCAGCCCCTGTTTTCGCTCTATGCGGTTTAAACCTACCTTCAACACTTCTTGTACCCTCAACAAACAAACAAATATCGGACCCTTCAGCAAGAACATCAATTGCTATTTTGATCACACTAATTCCAGCAGCTTTCCCTGTTCTATATACAGGAACCTGACCCCAAGACTTCATACCTCTCCCCAAGAGTCCTTTAAACAACGATGCTTTTGCCAAGAAACGAACAGGCCTGGGTCGAGAAGAAACAATAAGAGGAGGGTCTAGATGACTGGTGTGATTCGCTACAAATATTATTGGTTTTGAGTTTTTGAATTTATCTTTTTCCTTGAACCAAAAAGAGTTACAGAGAAACAGAAAAGCTCTACATGTGTTGACAGCAAACCAATAAGAAGGCAAGCTGAAAGGATATTTTTTAGGATTTTTTGACATAATTTACAATTTTTTCAACGACATCTTCAAGACCCATAGATGTTGAATCTATCACAAATGCACCACGAGGAACAATAAGAGGGCTTGCTTCCCTTTCCATGTCTTCACGATCTCTTGCCGATATTCCATCTCCAGCTCCAGCTCTTTCTTTGTTTCTTCTCCCAACCCTTGCTTGAAGGGATGCGTCAAGGTAGATTTTCCATTTTGCATCTGGAAAAACAACTGAACCAATATCCCTTCCTTCAACAACAATATACTCAGGGTACACGTCTTGCCACTCTGGAATCAAACGATCTGTATAACCATAGCCCTGCATATATTTTTCAGGCCAATTGGGGTCAAATCTTGTTATTTTTTTAATATATCTTTTCAAAAACATTGAAACCAGCTTTCTGCAAACAGGATTTTTTGCAACCTTGCTGCTTGCCTTGTCAATCTTTTCCCCATAAAAGGATTCCGTTATGCTATCCCACTGATATTCCCCCATTTTTGTATTGTCGTATGCCACCTCTGTTCCATGAAATTTCCAATTATTTAATTTCATTATTTGATGAACCGTACGAAAACCAGGGGGCAACTTGCCTACAGACTGAAATCTATCCCAATCCTTAAAACCATCAGCAAGCATCCTATATACAAGCCCACTGCTAATGCAAGCACACCCACCCTCCAAAGATGTTTCTAGCATTTTTCCAACAGTGGTTTTCCCAGAACCTGCTGGACCATCTATGGTGATTATCTTATTGTTCATCAAACAACCATTCAACTGGAGGATAACCTGAAGACCAGTGTGTTATTTTACCATTTTCTGTTTTTAGAAATATAGGCAGCCTGGTGATTTTTTCATCTTCTTTACAGAAAGAAAAACAAAAAGATCCAATAATATTTTCAACCTCCATAATTTTTATTTTCCCTATCCATAAATCTGATTTTTTCTTTAAAAAATCAACATTTGACCCAAGATCTAGTTCCAAAAAACTTACATTATCTAAACTTGCAAATTCCAATTTCGGTGTTCTGTAAGGATGTTCAACAACAACCCAACCATCAGCAACCAAGCCATAAGGAAGTTGTTTTTTTGAGACTTTCGTTAACCACCCTTCTTTCAGGATCGCAAATTCTTCCTCTTTAAGGAGTTCCAGAGAATCTTGAATAGATTTTTCCCTAGATATGCTCTTGTTTTCATTTAACCAGATAACAAAACCACCTGTTCCAAAATCTTCATCCGAGTAATTAACAATATTCAAACTCGAGAAACCTATGTT
>MDTE01181490.1_pt1 | contig 17781 bp, 14 predicted proteins | sample 811231 | NCBI WGS metagenome assembly MDTE01 (sample SAMN05326651, study PRJNA326480) | marine metagenome | isolation source: seawater | place: Indian Ocean: Red Sea | collected 2010 | reverse complement strand
TTCCAATTATTAAAGTATGACCAGTATGTAAAAATCCAAATTCTCCAGACATTTTTTTCCATCTATTAAATGCTTCCTCTTTATTGGATGGTTTTCCATAAGCTTCTCCTTTAAATTCAAAAATTGAATCGCACCCAAGTATTTCCAAGGGACCATAATTAAATTTTTCGGACAATGATATGTTTTGAATATTTTCAGATATATTATTAGCCTTTTGAAAAGACAATTCCAAAGCTAATTTATATATATTTTTTTCTTTTATTGAAGTCTCATCAAAGTCACTTGAAATTTGCATAAATTCAATTTGACAATTTTCAAGTAATTTCTTTCTAGATTGGGAAGCAGAGGCTAGAATTAACACAAATTTTTTAAAAATATTATATTCAATTTATTAATTAATTAATTTCAAAATTAATATAAATTACCAATGGAGTTAGAAGCGAAGTTACATGAAATAAAGAAACCAATAATGGTCCTAGGTACATCTAGTGGTGCTGGCAAATCATTAACAGTAACAGCTATTTGCAGAATTCTTAGAAATTTAGGTGAAAAACCAATACCCTTTAAAGGACAAAATATGAGTAACAACGCCTGGGTTGATCGTAATGGTGGAGAGATGGCATATTCACAGGCTCTCCAAGCTTTTGCTTGTGGAATTATTCCTTCTGTAGAAATGAATCCCATTTTATTAAAACCCCAAGGTAATTCGATAAGCGAAGTTATTCATCTTGGCAAAAGTATAGGAATAACAACTGCCAAAAATTACTACAAAGATTGGTTTATTCCAGGTTGGAAAATAATTAAAGAAAGTTTAAATTCTATTTATAATCAAAACCCAAATTGTCGTTTAATTATCGAAGGGGCTGGTAGTCCAGTAGAAATGAATTTAATTCATAGAGACCTTACAAACTTAAGAATTGCAAAGCATTTAAATGCAAATTGTATTTTAGTCACTGATATTGAAAGGGGAGGCGTATTTGCGCAGATTATAGGAACCCTTGAATTAATGAAACCTGAAGAAAAAAAACTTATTAAGGGGATAATTATAAATAGATTTAGGGGAGACCTTTCATTATTTGAAGAGGGTAAAAAATGGATTGAAAAGAAAACTCAAATTCCAGTGATTGGAATTATTCCATGGTTAAAAGATAAATTTCCTCCAGAAGATTCACTAGATTTATTAGAGAAAGAAACTTATTCAACTAATTCCGAAATTAAATTAGGTATTGTTAAATTGCCATCTATTAGCAATTTTTCAGATTTTGATCCATTAGAAAATGAAAATTTCATATCAATTGAATGGGTAAAAGAATCCCAAAACTTGGATAAGTATGATTTCATAATCCTCCCTGGGAGTAAACAAACTATTAAAGATCTTGTTTATCTTAAAGAATGTGGATTATCTCAGGATATAAGAGAATATTCAAATAATAAAGGGAATATTATTGGAATTTGTGGAGGTTTACAAATGTTAGGTACAACACTCGAAGATCCATTTTTTAAAGAGAGCTCCAAAACTTATTCAGAACAAAGAATTCAGGGGATTGGATTACTCCCCTTAAAAACCACTTTTTTTAAAAATAAATTAACAAGACAAATAAGCGCTGAATCTTTATGGCCATGCCAATCAAAAGTCAATGGATTTGAAATTCATAACGGCCAAACTGAATTGGATAACATACAAAATGAAATAAATATTAAGCCTATTTTCAAAGATTTAGATCTTGGTTGGTATAAAGAGAATAATAAAGGTGGGATAATTGCAGGTACATATATTCATGGAATTTTTGAAAATGATATTTGGAGAGATCAATATATTAATTTAATAAGGAATGGCAAAAATTTATCGATAATAAATAAAAAATCATTACCTTATAAAATGAAAAGAGATTCAATAATTGAAAATCTTGCGAATGCATTTGATAAGCATTTAAATCTATCATCGTATCTAAATTGAAAAACCCAAAAATTAAAATTATTTGGCCAAATAATAACGAGACATATGCCTCGGAGGGAGATGATTGGTTCTCCACTGCAGAAAAAGCAGGTTTAGAAATTCCAACTGGATGCCTAACAGGAAGTTGTGGTGCATGTGAAATAGATATAAACGGAGAAACGGTAAGGGCTTGTATAAGTGATATTAAAAGTAATAAAAAATCTTTTTTAAAAGTTGATTTTACCAAAGACCCTTTTTGGTAAAAAATGTTCTCGTATAATTTTTAAACTAAAATCCAAATAATTTAAGTTTTTGATGAATAAAAAAGAAATTAAATGTCCTCTATGCAGTTCCAATGATTTTGTAAGTTTAAAGTCAACTTACAGGAATGTGTATTCAGAATTACTATCAAAATTTCTTGAAATTGAGGAAAATTATTTACTCAATATTCAATATCAATCTATTAAGTGTCGGAATTGCTCATTATTATTTTGGCAAGAACCGCTAAGTAGAGATATTCGTAAAAAATTATATACAGAAATAATTCCGAAACATCCAAAAGGGGAAGACTCTACCGGAAAATACTTTTCATTAATTGGACTTCAAAAAAAAATTTATGGCTTATCTCAATCTTCAAAAAAAAGGGAACGAATTATAGATGGGTATTTATCTTCAATGAACTTTAAAAATAATACAGAAAAACAAATAGTTTGCAAAGCTTTGAATGATGATAATCGAAATAAATTATTTAATAAAAAAATTGAAGAAATTTTCTTAAGAGGACCACTACCTTTTTCAAGACATCTTGGTTTCAGAGAAACTCCCCTAAACCAGAAAATTATAAATTTAATGAATACAATAAAATTAAATGCGAAAGATTCTAAATATATAGAATATGGTTGCCCGGACTGGGGGCCAATAAATGTTTTAGAGAAAACTGAATTTAATTGTATGTCAATAATCCCTGATCAACACATTTTTTGGAATTGCGTAGATAAAACAAATCAAAAAAATTCAGTGCGTGAATTTTTATATGAAAAAGACGGATTAGAAAACAAAAAATTTAAAGATTCAGTCCTAGGTCTTTTTTTAATTCTTGATCATATTGAAGATCCTTTAGGATTTATTACTTTTTGTTTGGATAAAGGTGTTATGGCAATAGTAGTTTTACTGGAGAGAATAGATCAAGATAAGGGTCTACCAATACAGCACCTTTCAGCTTGGAATCATCAAAGTCTTAAATTTCTCGCAAAATCACTTTCTCTAAAAATTGAATTTCCAGAGATTGTGAGCAAACATTATATTGCAGCGGTACTTAAGAAAAATTATTAGTAGGATGAAAATATTGATTAAAAAATAACCAAGAATTTTATATATTTTTGATAAATGCTTTTCCTAGCCTTAACAAATTACAGAATATACTCTTAACTATAATAAAATCACAAATATGCTATTTGAATAAATCCATACTTTAAATATGAATCCTAGATTAAGTTTATTTAGTGTTATTTCATCACTTTGGCATAAGTTTAAAAAAAGAAGAAAAATACAAGTGATAGGGGCACTCTGCCTGATACTGATAAGTGGATTATTTGAAATGATATCTCTAGGATTAGTAGTACCTTTTCTAACTGTACTTATTGATCCTAAATTACTATTTGAAAATAGTTTTACAGCTTCAATTGTAAATTTTTTTAAGTTAGATCAAATAAGTAACTTAAGATTGATATTTACTATTTCTTTCGCTTTATCTTCCCTACTTGCAAATTCAATTAGATTATTAAATATTTGGGTCATCACTTATCTTTCGCAAAAAATTGGCAATGATTTAAGTTCAGAGGCCCTTAAGAGAACATTAAGCCAACCTTATTCAGTTCATATTAATAGGAATAGTAATATAGTATTAGCCGGACTTACACATCATGTTTTACAAACCATAGTAGCAATAAATTTTTCTCTTCAATTAGTTGCGGCAGTAATAATTTTAATCTTCTTAATTTTAACTTTAGTTGCTTTTGAGCCTTCTTTAGCTTTATTTAGTATTTTTATATTCACATTATCTTATCTTCTAATTGGTTTAAAACTAAAAAAAAGACTATCTAGAAACAGTAAAGATATCACTGATATGAACAATAAAATATTAAAGATATTGCAAGAATCACTTGGTAGCATTAGAGATATTATCATAAACAATAAAATAAAATATTTCATAAAAGCTCACAATAAATATGATCAGAATTTAAGACTTTTGAATGCTGAAAATATTTTTTTAACAAGTATTCCAAGATATGCTATGGAGGCAATAGGTATATGTTTCATATCTTTATTTTCTTATTTAGCTATTAAAAATTCTGCCACAACAACAAATATAGTTCCTCTTTTGGGCATATTAGCTTTATCAGCGCAAAGGATTCTTCCTGCTTTATATTTGGTTTTTAAAGGTTGGTCTGCTCTTCAAATAGCAAAAGATTCAGTTTTGAAACTATTAGATCTTCTTAACCAACCTATACCAATGCTCCAAAAAGAAAGGTTTAAAAATAAAATTATTTTTAAAGAGCATATTAAATTTAATAATGTTTTTTTTAAATACCACCGCAATGGGGAAATAATACTTAACAATATAAACTTAGTTATAAAGAAAGGTTCTCGAGTAGGAATTGTTGGAGAAACCGGAAGCGGTAAAAGTACTACAGTTGATCTTTTGATGGGTTTATTAAAGCCATCTTCTGGATCAATTCTTATTGATAACAAGGAATTGCATAATAAAAATAATGAAGAATTTCTTAATCAGTGGAGAAATAGTATAGCGCATGTTCCTCAAGAAATTTATATCTCAGACTCATCCTTTGCTGAAAATATAGCTTTTGGAATTGACTTTGATTTAATTGATATTGAGAGAATGAAAGAATCCGCAAAATTAGCTCGAATAAGTGAATATATAGAATCAACTCCTTTGAAGTATAAAACTTTATTAGGTGAAAGAGGTACTAAATTAAGCGGCGGCCAATTACAAAGAATCGGGATTGCCAGATCTTTGTATTTAGGAAGAAATATTTTAGTGTTTGATGAAGCAACAAGCTCGCTTGATAAATTAACTGAAGAAAAAATAATGGATTCACTAAAATCACTTTCTCAAGAAATAACAATAATAATGATCTCCCATAGAAATTCTTCTCTAAAACAATGTGATCTAATACTTTCAGTAAAAAATGGTTCTATTGAAAAAACTAATTTATAAGGGATGTTTTAAAAATATATAATGACTTTTTACACTAAAACAAAAACCTGCCGAGTAGAACTTATGCTTATATTATGATTCATATTATTGGAGCTGGACCTGCGGGAATTTCTCTTGCTTACTATGCGTTCCTAAGTGGTATTAAAGAAATTTCTTTGTACGAAAGTACAAATAAAATTGGGGGTATGGCTAGGTCATGGAATCATCATGATTTCATCCTTGATACTGGTCCTCATATTTTCCATACAAACGATAATGAAATAGCAACTGACTGGCTTGATATAGGAAGAGATCTGCTTGTTAATGGAAATTTCAATTCCTGCAATATTTTAGAAAATTATCCTAACAAGCTTTTTCATTATCCAGTATCACTATCAACTTTAAAAAATAATCTTGGAGAAAAAGAATATAAAAATATATGTGATGAATTGGATTCCATAAGAAATACGGATAAATCAAGGATTGCTTCAAACTTTAATGAATTTATGGAAGCAAAAATGGGCAAAACACTTACAAAAATGTTTTTTACTCAATATCCTAAAAAAGTCTGGGGAATTGATACTAAAGATATGCTCGCAGACTGGGCACCACAAAGAATTGAATTACGTGAAGAAGATAAAAATTTTTACACCAAACCCTTTGTTGCAGTAGGACTGAATGGGACTGGATGCTTTTACGATCGGATAATAGAAATTCTCTCACAAGGAACAAGTTTCAATATTTACCTTAATAAAAAGCTTACAAATGTAATTAACGAGGGGGGAATAATAAAAAAATTAATTTTTAATGAAAACGAAGTAATCGATATCAATGAGAATGACCACGTATTCTCAACTATACCTGCAACTACACTAGCAAAATTATTAGGACTAGAACTATCTCTTAAATTTAGAGGAGTTAAATCTGAATATTTTTTCTTCGAAAACAATAGAATCTTACCAGAGGGATATAATTGGGTTTACTGTAGTGATAAGGCAGTTTCATTTAATAGGATTACAGAGCCTCCAACAATGACTTCGGGAGTAAGTCCAAAGGATCATTCATTTGTTTGCGTCGAGACTACATTCCCAGGGGATGAAAATTTTCCCTTATGTGAAACTAAATCAGAATTTATAGATTGGTTAAAAAATCAGAGTAAATTTAATAATAAGGGATATAAAGAAGAACTTTACACAGAAAATTATGAAAGATACGTTTATCCAATACAAGATAAAAGTTTTAGAAGCTCACTTTCAAAATATAATTCACTTATTTCTAAATTGAATAATTTAAGTGTTCTTGGAACAGGGGGAGAGTTTCATTATTCAGATATGCAAATTATTTTTAGAAAGAGCAAAAATTTAATTAATAGCTTTTTAGCTAAATCCTATAATAACCAAAACAAAGCGATCCCTTTAATAACAAATCTAGATCAATCTCCAGAAAATAAATATATTGCAAGTAAGAAAAATATAAAAGATAAATCTTTTAAAAAAGATAATTTATCTAGACTGCATATGATCTCAAAGGTTCCTGTACCTTTGATTGCAGAAATAGGAATAAACCATAATGGAGACATCAATTTAGCAAAAGAAATGATGTTAGCAGCAAAAAATTCAGGGGCTCATTTTGCAAAATTTCAATATTATAAAAAAGAATCACGTATACAAAAAAACTCTTTAACTGAATTTCTTCATGAGACAGCAGAGGGTAATGAGATGTCATTAAATGATATTCTCGAAAGATCAAGACTGAATATTTCAAAATGCATTGAATTAATTAAATACGGAAAGGAAATTGAAATTCCAGTTTTCTTTACTGTCTTTGATTCTGATTCAGCTAATGAAATTAATAATCTTAATCAAAACATAATAAAAATTGCATCTATGGATTCAAACAATCTTGAACTTCATAGACAAATAAATTCACTAGATTTTAAGACTATTATTATTTCAACTGGAATGACAAATATATCTGAGATCCTAAGGTCAATATCTGTCTATGATGAAAGCAAAGAAATACTTTTAATGAGTTGCCGAAGCTCTTATCCTGCGAGCCTAGATGATATTGATTTAGGTGAGATTAAATACCTAATAACAAATACTAATTGTACAGTTGGTTATTCTGACCATACAGAGGGATGTATCGCAAGTCTACTTTCTGTAGCATCTGGGGCAACATTCATTGAGAGGCACTTCACAATAAATAAATCACTATCTGGACCAGATAATATTATGTCAATAGACCAAAAAGAAACTGCAGAATTATCAAAAAACCTTCAAATAGTATCAAATTCAATTTCTAGAACCCAAAAAATAATTCATCCTTGTGAACAAGGAACTTTTTCAATGCAAAAAAAATCTTTTAGATTTCCTGAAAAGAAATCTAAAGGTGATGTAATTCATACCGATGATCTAATAAGTATTGCACCACCTGAAGGATTTAGTGCTTTTCAAAGTAATCTCCCTAGAACTTTTTTAAAAGTTTTGAAGGATGTTCAACCAGGGGATCCTGTTAAAAGTGATAATGTTCTTATTATGCATGATTAAAAATGGAAAGGATAATAGTACTATCAAATACAGTAGGAAGGAATTTCAAAACTCCAGTTAAAACAACAGCTGTGAGACAATTTAATAACTTGGAAATTGTATCATTACTAACTTCTGACGAATGTGATTATGATGAATTAGTAAAAAGAATTTCAAATACTTCTTCTCATATATTTGTTGATCTTGAAAAGAAACAACCTCTAAACATAAAAAATGAACTCGATCAAAAAGGGAATCTTTTTAATAGTGTTTATAAGACAATAAAAAAACAAAATTTAGGCAAAAGACTATTTCTTCATCCAATAAAATTAAATGACATTACTGTCACAGCAACATGGAAGCATTTAACCGAAACGTATGAAGACATCTCAGGGCTTAAACTTGGTTTAATAGGAACAGGTAATATTGGGTCAAAATTAGTAAATATCCTTACTGAATCAGGTGTAAAAGTAAGATGTTTTAATCGAAATATAAATAAAGCAATAACAGTAGTAAACTCTGTTTTATTAACTAAACCTGAACAAGTAATTTCATCTCCAGATGTAGTAAGAAGAATAGAACATTGTATAATTAACACCTCTGGACTTATTGTTTCATGCAGTGATATTTCCGAAGACTTATCAGATTATATTTCTTTAATACATGGAGAATATAAAATATTTTTAATAGGTCATTCATTACTAAAAAATTTTTCTCTAGAAAAACTTAGAAAAAAAAATATCGATGTGCAAAGAATAGATGTGGGGAAAGAATTACTTTCATTTATTGTAGGGACTTTGCAAACCCATGATTATAAAGTCTATGGTAAGGACTTTTTTAATGGCCGGATAGTTTGTTCAGGTGGATACATAGGGGAAAAAGATGATCTAATTGTTGACAACTACAAAAACCCTAAATGGTATTATGCATCTTCCAACGGGAAAGGTGGAGTTAATTATGCTTCAAATATTAATGGGTTAAAAAATTTAGCCGAACTCGATTATATTTATAATGGTAATTAAAACTTTATTCAGATTGATATCTATGAATTTGAGTTTTTGCAAATTCGAGATCATCTAAATTATCTATATCAACAGGGTATCTTTCATTAGTTATGTAAAAATCTGTTTTATCATGCATATAAGTTTTGTATTTAAATAATGAATCTATTGTAGCCAAATAAAAATTACCGCTTATAAAGTAAAAGTCATCTCTATATTCTTGCCTATTTGTAGCACCTTTAGGGCCTGGAGATAAATACGACCAATGTTTTGTTGATTTATTTAATTCGATACATTCTGAAGGATGCTCTCGCATTTTTGTAAGAGCGACTATGGATTCAATATTTGGAGCTTCGAACATTTTTATAGCATTCTTGATATCCGTTAATGACCTTATCAAATAGGTAGGTTGGAGTACTAATAATGAGTTAAATTTTTTTTCTTTGAAATTGATCATATTGGAAGCATGTAATAAAGTATCAATTATTCTTGATGAGTCTGTAGCAAGACTTTCAGGTCTTTTAATAAAATCAATTTCATGAATTTTAGATCTCTCAATAATGTTTTCATCATCACTACTAACAAATACTTTTAAATTCAATAACTTTGCAAATTCTATTGTGTAATCAATTAATGGCTTGCCGTTAATTTCTACTAGATTCTTCTGAGGAATTCCTTTAGAACCCCCTCTTGCAGGAATAATAACTGCAATTTGATTCATTAATCGATGATTATATTTAGTATGGATTTAGATAAATTAATGTATTCTTCAACAGTCCTTTTAACAAAAATTGGCAATGCTACCGATGCTTCTAATAATTTTAGTGTTTTGCTGGAAAATTCTACTTCTTTTTCATCTAATGCATGTCCCCAGTAAGCCGAACAGTGCCACTCCATTGCATCAGGTAAAATTTTAGTTCCAAAGTTGAGTTCCTGCAATTTATTTATTATCCTACTTTTCTTTGTTTCGTCTTCAATTGTCATAATAAAAGTATCATAACTTCCCGAATGAGATTTACATTCTTGCCTGACATGAACGTGAGGTTCCAATACGTTTTTCAATATCATATACCTTTTTTTATTTTCATTAACAAGAAATTCTAATTTATCTAACTGAGCACTAGCAATTGTTGCTTGTAGTTCAGTCATTCTGTAATTAAATCCAGGCATTACTCTATTATCATGTCCCCTTTCTAAATTTGGATTATTTTCATGGCCATGATCTATATATTGTTTTATATATGTTCCATAATCATCGTTGTTAGTAAGAGTAATTCCTCCCTCTCCACAAGTAATCATTTTCGCGAAATCCAAACTAAATATTCCAATATCGCCAATCGAACCATAAAAATTTGATCCAACCTTTCCTCCAATAGCTTCGCAGGCATCCTCAAGCAAAATTAAGTTATTTTTTTCACAAAAATCTTTAATTTCATTTATTGGACCTCCAAGTCCAAGCATGTGAACTGCAAGTATTGCTTTTGTTTTAGAAGTCAATCTTTTCTTAAGGTCATTAATATCCAGATGTAAATTTCTATCTACATTACAAATAATAGGTTTTGCTCCTACGTCTATTATGGCCTCCACGCAGGCTATAAAATTAAAAGCTTGGGTAATTACCTCATCACCGGATTTAACTCCGGCAGCTTTTAAAGCACATTTTATTGCCGCTGTACCAGATGAAACTGCTGAGCAGTGAGTAGAGTTAAAATAAGTTTCACATTTATCATTGAATTCTCTCACATAAAAGTGTTTCCTTATATTTTCAAATGATCTATGAAAAAGTATGCCACCTTCATCAAAAAGTTTTAAAGCAGCTTTTTTTTCTTCGTCACCAATGATTTCATATCCAGGCATTAAACTTATATAGTAAATAAAAAAATTATAGTACCTATAATCAGTTTTTAATGATTTTTGAACTTTATTGTGATTGATCCCTGTTCCTTTTGACCATATCTTCATACCACTCAAAATGACCAGGTTTAACAAAATCTTTTATTGAGTGAAGTGATAATCTAACTACAATCACTCTTTCAGTATTTTCTGGGACTTCCTCAGCAAAATGCAAACTAGTAGAGTGATGAACTGTACTATCTCCAGGTTCAAAACTTGGCTCAAAAATTGAAAGTTTTTTAAAATCTCTATCCTTAACTGTCAATGAAAAACCAGGTTGATTACTTGATTCGTGCTTCAAATCAGATCCAACAGGAATTTTATAATACTTTAAACCTCCTAAATGCGGCGACTGTTTATTTAAAGAAATATAAAAAGTTAAAGAGCTCCCTCTATTTAAACCAAAGTAAGCATTATCTTGATGAGCTGGTATGGGGGTACCATGCGCACATCTTGAATGGATCTCAAAAGATTGTAAATAAACATCCTCTTTAAGGAGAGTTTTACTAATACAGAAAATTTCCGATGTTATAAATTTACTAAAAAGTTTATAGTTACAACTTAAAGGTTTATCAAAATATTTGATATATTCTTTTTCATTAATTTTATCTACAACCATGCCTCTTTTATCTTTCTTAAAATCATCTATGATTTGAGACTCATTTTTTAAGATGAAATCAAATGCATCCTCACATAATGTTTTTGAGAATAAATTAGTTAATTGTATGGCAGAGAAGTTATTAAATGAAATTTCTAAATCTTCTAAACTTAAATTTTTAGAATTAAACTGTTGTTTTAAAAGCATTATTTAATTAATCAAAAATTTTGTTTTGTTTTTAATAAAATAATTTTACTTACATTTTTATTTTTATGTAATTTCTAGAGTTTTTGTTACATTGAAAATTTTTATTTTAGATAATAGACTTTTTGTTAATTAAATAATAAGTAATGATTGTGAGGATTTATATTTTTCTTGAATAGGTGGGTCATAAAGGAATGAGGTCCTTATAGCAATAACGTTAAGTTTGGCAGATATAGCTAGATTTATATATGCAGAATTACCAAATAAACAATATTTTGAATTAATCATACTCTCATTAATAGTTTCGGAATTATTATCTATAAATTTTATTTTAAAAAAAATACAAGGATTATTTTTATTAAATATCTTTATTAACCTTTTTGCTTTATCAATCTTAATAGAGGGATGCAATCTTATGTATAAACAAGTTTCACTATTAAATATATTTCGAAATTTTTGATTATTAAAAAATCTAAAAAGTACTATATAAATTTCAAAAGAGGATCCTTCTGAAAAATATGTATATGTTCTTTTAAATTTAGTATTTATTTTATGAGTAAGATTTTCTTTTGGAATATTGAATCTCTTTAAACCTAACCTAGATACGCTTACATTAAAATCTACTTTTGTATTAGCCAAAGTTTTTTTAAGTTCATACTTAGAAATTGTTTCTTGGACTATAAAATTATTCATTCCCCAGAAGCCATTCATAATTTCAAATTTTGAAGGTATTCGATGCGGAAGATATTGATTAGAATAAAAGCTTCCTATAAAAGAATAAATAGCGATATCATTTTTGTTATTTTTAGAAAGATAATCAAATATTGAAAGACTCATAATTCTTTGACTAAATTGATTTTCAGACCATAAATAAATAGATTTTGGATTAATTTTTTTTATAATATTAGGAATAGCATGAAATAATAAAATTGAATAAAATTTCCTACTAATAATTCTAAAATTAAAAATAATTAATACAAATTCAGAATATTTTAATTTTTTCAGACTCAAAAATATATCAAATAAATATATTTTAAATAAGTCCCTTAAGGCTAAGATAATTTGTTTAAAACTCAAGTAATCTAAAGGAGTTAAAATATCTTTATGTTTCCATGAACTAAAAATCCCCCCACTAACAAATCGACAATCCGCAAAATCAATAATTAAAGCAAGTTTAGATTCGCGACTATCAAAATCTGGATAATAATATTTAGAAGAATTTCTTCCTTTATCTAGCCAATAAAAAATTGAATAAATTTCAGGAAATAAATAATTATTCGAAAAAGTTGCTAATTGACTATTTAAATTATTTTTTTTCCTTAAAACTTTATCAACAATTATCAAAAATATTAATAAATAAGTATCAACAAGAGAGATAAAGAATAAGATTAACCATTTTACAAAATTCTTCAAAGAATTTTTTAAGAGATAAAAACTTAATTTCTTTTTATTAGAAAATATAGAATTTCCAATTTCATAAGCAAACTTTTGTTGATTATTAAAAGTTTCAAAAATATCAGTTGAAATTTTAAAGTCAATTTTTCCAATTAAAAAAGCAGTTTGGAGATTACAAATTTCAAAGGAAAATATATCGCGCTCAAAAATATTCGCAAGTAATATTAGATGATATTTTTTATATTTATCTTTAATTTTTATTTGATCAATTTGTCTTCTTCTACATAAAACCTTATATATATATTTAGCCTCAAGAATTCCAAAATAAGAATTATTTTTAGCTAATTTATTAAACATATATGTATTTTAAGGATTTAAAGGAACTAGAAAATCTTAGAAAATATTTTTTTTATTTTCACATAAAGATTATTACCTAAAAATTTATTTAATAATTTAATAAAAAAAAGATTTAAAGCATAAATATATATAATCATTCTTCCTTTTAAAGCGGAAACAATGAACTTTTTCTTTTTATAATTATTTTTGTGAATTGGAATTCTTCCAATTATTTTTTTTTGGGGAAATATAATAGGATGCGAAACTGCTGTTAGTTTATAAAATTCTTGACAATTTTTTAAAACTTTTTTTGAATATTTGCCATAGGGAATAGAAAGGTCAATAATTTCCTTTCCAGTTATGCTAGATAAAATATCTTTTGAATGTTTAAGTTCAAAAATAAGTTTTTTGCTATTTAATTTACTTAAATCACAATGGGAGTGGGTATGCGAACCAATAGTTGTTCCCTCCTTGAAAAGTTTATATATATTTTCTTCAGTCAAAAACCCTTTTGTATTGATTTTGCTTGTTATGATATAAACTATAGTTTTAAAACCTAATCCTTTAGCAAACTTTATAGCAGGAATTATAGAAGAATAACCATCGTCAAATGCAAGTGTAATTTTTTTAGGATTAAGCTCATTTGATATATCTAAAAGTACCTTATTAAAAGAATTTAATGAAATGTCATAAAATATATCACTAGATTCTTGACTATCAAAGCTATGAAAAATTAAATAAGTAGAATTTTTCATTTTTAAAATTATTTATAAATTAGTTCTTTTATGTTTATTTTACAGCAAATTCGAATAAAAAATAATTGTGTTTAATATTGCGCGAAACTGTTGTATCTGTTACTTTTATATAATAAAAAGTTAGTCTTTAATGATAAGATTTACAAGAATTTTTCCTAATAAAAGAGCCATATTATTTCATATTGATGAGGAAGCTAGAGATACCATAACTGCAAAAAGTTTTTTAAAAGTATGCAATAAAAAGGGGTATTTAACTATTTTTTCAAGTAGATTAACAGCTAAATTATATAAATTTTTTAGGATTGATAAATTTATAGATAATATATTAATTCCTAAACCATATTTTATAAATAATTACACTAAAGATTATAAAAGTAAAATTTTTTCCCTCCTCCCAACTGAAGCATTAGGACATATTTGTTATTCCAAGATTTCCTTGCTTGATCATTTTATCCCTTTTGGTAATAATATAAGTTTTGAAAAAAAGAAAAAAATTTCAGATCTTATAACTTTACATTTTCTCTGGGGTAGTGAAGTAGAGAGATCTATTAAAGAAATAACACCAATTAAAAATGCAAAGTTATTTACTATTGGTCATCCAAGATATTATGGCCAGAACATTCCCAAAACTAAAAAGAAAATAAAAAAAATATCGTTGGATCGAAAATTAAAAATAGGATTCTCTTCCAGATTTGATTCTCTGAACAGCTATAACTTTAAGCAATCAAATAGCCTTATAGAAGCAATCATTTTTAATGATAGCTGCATGAAGTGGCTTTCAGAAAAGGAGATTTCCTCGGGCATTGGAATAACTGAAAGACTTTATAAAGACATACAAGATTTAAGAAATATGTTTCATATAATCGAATCTATTAGAGATAATGATTTGTTTGAAATTTCTTTCAGACCGCACCCAAGAGAGGATATAAATAATTGGGAAAAAATTTCACAAAGATATAAATCCAAAAATTTAAAGTGGTGTTTAAATATTACAAATCAATCTTTTTTAGATTGGTTAAGTAACCTTGATGTTTTAATTTCACCACCTTCTACGACATTTTATGAATGTCTTTTTTTAGGAGTTTTTCCAATTTCTACGGATAAATTAGTCAAAGGAAGAGATAAATTACTTAATTATCATTGGGATGACAGTAATAAAATAAATAAACATATTCAAAGCCCATCAAGTATTGAGTCAATAAAAATACTATTAGATAATATAATTAAAAATTATAATTCTTACATACCCAATTTCTGGACTCAAGAAAAGATTCAATCGATCAATGGCGAAGTTGATATCAAAAAATCCAAGCAATCCATAGAAATCATAGTGAATAAAATAGACCAAGAAATTCCAAGACATAAACTTGGAAATTTACGCTTTTTATATATTTACCTAGTAATATTCTTAGTTGAGTCGATTGGTTTATTTGGAAATATTTGCCTAAAAATAAATAAATTAAGATCCTCTAGTTATTGGTTCTTTTCTATTAAAGAACATATAAAAATTCATAAATGAAGAAATTGCAACATGGTCATAGCGTCATATTCATAAATATCAGGTGACCTTTTAAATTTTATATGACACCCAATCTGAGCATCATCAAAAAAAAGCTTACGGTTTATAATCTCATTTAACAAACGTTTATCCATATAAATTTTTAAATCGCAATAAGAATTTTCACCTTCAGATATGATAACTTGATTTTTTTTATCAATTTCAAGGGTGATTCGTGTCTTAATATCAGTACCACCATATTTTTGCCACCTATCTTTCATAGCGGAAATTGCTTTTTTTAAATTACATAATAATTCTTCTGTATCTGGTAATTTATCACTTAAGTAAGTTACAGAATTAGGTAAATTTTTTTGTGAATTAAGTTTTAATTTATCATCATAATTTACCCTAAAATCTTCAAAATCAAGGATTTGAGATTCTTCCAATATTATTGAATCAAGACCTACGGAATTAATCATTTTGCTCGCTTCTCTAATTGAAATATGTCCAAGGGATTTATTTATTGTCCCATCTATATCGATTTCTTTATTAATCTTATAGTTACCAGAAATAGGAATAACAATTTTTGGTTTAATTAATTTTAAAACATCTATAGTATTCTCTAAACATCGCTTGCCAACATTATTTGCAATTTCTAATTTTTTTATGATATCAATATTTTTAAAACAGGAAGGATATGGCCCGGCCGGATTATAATTGATCAGTAGAGCATCTGGATTAAGTCCCTCGAGGTTAAATTCTTTAACAGCATTAATATTTAATTTATTATCATTTACATGAAAAAAACTAAAGCCTCCACATTCAAAAAGACAAGAGCTATCAATTATATTTCCTACTCCAGTATCATTCTCAAAAGGATGTTTTGTAAAAGGTCCAAACATAGTGATTTTAAGATCTTCATTATCTAGAATCTTGCTGCATTTAGATTCTATTTCTATAAATTTTTTGAAACCAATTTTGCTAAGACATTTTTTAACGAAATTACCTTGATGATTATGCAAAATAACTTTTAAATTTTTATTAATTTTTTCTAAAAATTTTACATCAAGGTGATCTGAGTGGACATGAGAAATATATAAAAAATCATCATTACTTAATTGGAGATCTAGATAATCCCTTTTTAAAGGTGGAGAATGCATCCATGATCCAATATATATACCTTCAGTAATCCACGGATCAATTAATATTTTTCTTCCAGTATTTAAATAAACTAAACATCCACTATTACTAATGAATTGAATTTTCATATTTTGCTAATTATTTGGTTATTGAAATTAGTTAATATTTTTTTTAGTACGTTATTTCTGCCAATTCGTTTAGTCTCCATATAATATTCACATTCACTTGGTTTATAAGGACGAGTGAGATTATAAAGTGAAATTGATAATAATATTATTTCATCACTACTAACTTCACCTAACTCATATCTCATTCTTATTTCTTTTGCCATGCTAATATTTTCAAAAATTATTTCTTCTTTATATTCCACATTTTTTATTTGATCAATGCCTTCACTAGTTTTGAGCAATTTAGAAATTTCATCAACATTATAAGTTGATGGCTTTTCTTTTGTTATGTAAATCCTATCACCTCCAATAGAAAAATATTCATCTGATTCATGATTATATTCTCTAAAATCATTATCAAAATGATACACAGATGCTCCTAAAGTCTTAATATCAGTGATTACATCATTTGGATGAAATTTATGCATGCATGGAATAAAAAAATCATCCATCAATCTAGATGTTTGATAATGATTTAACTCTCCAAATGATTCGAGAATTGCTCCATATTTCTTAACTCTAGAAAACATTGTGTAATCTATTAAAGTTCTAATAAGCGCAATGATAAAATATTTCCACTCTCCACTTCTATAAAACCCCATATACATTTTGCCTCCAGGCTTTAGAGACTTTATTATTCTTGATAACGCCTCACAAGGATTTTTTATGTGCTGATAAATGCCACATAGAAATATTACATCAAATTTATTATCTGGAAGATTATTATATTGTTGAATATTGGTATTTATGACATTAATATTTTCAATATTTTTTTGAAAGCAATATTCCTTAACATTATCGGTATTTTCCTTGCAAATATCCAAATAAGTAACGCTTTTTGCACCTTTTTTCTGGAAATAAATACTCTCCCTTCCCACACCTATATTAAAAATATCCAAATCCTTAATATCATCAGCAATACCCATTATTTCAAGACTTTCTTCTATATATATAGAACTATCACTATCAGTAAATTCTAAAGGCGGTAGATCACCCTTTCTAAACAAAGGGCCCCATGCATGCCTACCATAAATATATTGGGTAAGTCTTTGATAATCCATTGAGTTTATTTATCAATATAGCAGACTGAAAAAGACTTAATTTATTTATTTA
>MDTE01154123.1_pt1 | contig 17782 bp, 12 predicted proteins | sample 811231 | NCBI WGS metagenome assembly MDTE01 (sample SAMN05326651, study PRJNA326480) | marine metagenome | isolation source: seawater | place: Indian Ocean: Red Sea | collected 2010 | reverse complement strand
TTAAAAACACAAATTCCTTCATAGGTGCCAACCCAAATTTCTCCGTTTCTATCTTTTGTTATGCAATTAACATTGTTATTTGGAAGCGCCCCTTGACCTACACTTGTTGTGATTAACTTATATTGGTCATCATATTGATTATCTATTGTATTGTTATCATCATAAACAAATAATCCCTTCCCACTTCCCTTTGCAATTATGCCCCACTTTTGTCCTGTGTTATCTATTAAAATTTCATCAAAATATAATCCCTCAATAGCTAAATTTAATGAATATGAATACCATTCATTTTGTGGTGTTTTCACAAATAATGGTTTTTGAACTTGAGAATTTAACCCCCACAAATTTCCATAATTGTCAAATTTTAAGTCTGAAATTTGGATTCTGTTATTAGAGTAGTATGTTGTGTCAAGTATTCCATTAGTATTGTTATATCCAAATTTGTTTGAAAGATTATCACTTGATATTTCTGAAATCCCATCATACCATGATGCAAAATATTCGTAATCACCATTAGTTGTGCTTGAAACAATATCTCTACTGTTTCCAAGAAATTGTGATGAATAATTTGCCCAAGAATTATTTTCAAGAACGGACACGCCCTGATAATTTAAATTGTTAACGTTAAAATTAGAGTGTCCACCGTGAGACATATACAATTTTGAATCAGAAAAATTTAAATCAAATACATTATTCGAAGACGGTCCACTTGGAAGAATTGTAGATTCAATACTACCATTAGTTATTTTAATCAATCCATTTATACTATCAGCTATCCAAATATTGTTTTGATCATCGTAGCATGCGCTTTTAAATTTCACGGGTCGAGAGTTTTCATTATAATTATAAAGTGTGTCAATACCATTAATGCTACTTATGACTGAATTATCATAGACAAATAAAAATATATTATTGCTATATGTAATATCATTAAGATTGTTGGTGCTAATTAATTTGGAACTTATATTAGATAAATCCTCTGAAACTTTATAATTAATTTCAGATTCATTTTCATACAAGAAAATAATTTTTGAACCATTAACTATTTTAATGACATTTGAGTTAGTATCAATCTGGCTCCAACTATTTGGATTGTTTAATAATGAGTTTTGTTCAGCTTTAAAAACACCATTGTTTGTAGCCGCTAAATAATAATTGTCTATTTTTTTTAAATCATTTATTTCAATAGATTCTCCGTTTTTATAAAGGTAATATGTGTCACTAATTTCTTTTTTAATTAAGTTTATTTTAGAGATACCATAAGATGCAGAAACGAATAACTCATTATCTATGACCGTTAAGTTATTTATTCTTTTGCCTGCAATCTCTAAATTTTTTATGTCAGTGATACTTGTTGTCAAATCATCCTGAATTATATCAATATTTGAATTTTCGAATGAAATAACAATTTTATTTGATCCAAAAGCTAAATTGTTAATTCCATAATCACTTGTAAAGTTTAATTTATTGTAAAGAAAGATTTCACTGTTATTATTATAACTAAACAATCCATTATTTGTAACACAGTAAGTTAAATAGTTTTGATAAAAAACCTTTTTTGCACCATTGTAAGAATAGTAATCTTTCCAAGTTCCAATTTCACTTGAATATATTTGACCACTGATTAATAAGATTATTAATAAATATCTCATAACACAAATTTAAAATTTAAACTACTATTAAATACAAATATCCTTTAATGATTTAAATTTGCAATAGGCCTAGTAGTTCAACTGGATAGAATGTCAGATTTCGGCTCTGATGGTTAGGGGTTCGAATCCTCTCTGGGCCACATGATGTTAAAATGACTACATAAATTAATATTATTATTTTTGTTTTAACATATTATGAAAATAAAGAACATATGTTGTATTGGAGCTGGTTATGTCGGGGGGCCTACAATGGCTGTCATAGCATTAAAGTGCCCTGATATAAATGTAAATGTAGTTGATATCAATCAAGAAAGGATAGATGCCTGGAATGATTCTAATTTAGATAATCTGCCTGTTTATGAACCTGGACTGGCGGAAGTAGTAAGTAAAGCTAGAGGAAAAAATCTGTTTTTTTCTACAGACATAGATAGGCATATTGATGAATCTGAAATGATATTCATTGCAGTAAATACACCAACTAAGACATACGGAGAGGGAAAAGGTCAAGCAGCTGATCTTAAGTATGTTGAACTATGTGCTAGAAAAATTGCGGAGGTTTCAAATAATGATAAAATTGTAGTAGAAAAATCTACACTTCCAGTGAGAACAGCAGAGACTGTGAAAATTATACTTGATAAAACTGGTCGGGGAGTAAAATTTGATGTGTTATCAAATCCAGAGTTTTTAGCAGAAGGTACTGCAATAAATGATTTGTTTAAGTCTGACAGAGTTTTAATAGGTGGTGATGAAACTGAATCCGGAAAGATTGCAGTTAATAAATTGGTTAATATTTATAAAAATTGGATTCCTGAAGAGAAAATATATACTACGAATGTATGGTCATCAGAGCTTTCTAAGCTTGTTGCTAATGCCTTTTTAGCACAAAGAATCAGTTCAATTAATAGTATATCTGCACTATGTGAAGAAACTGAAGCAGATGTTGAAGAGGTTGCCAAAGCAATAGGAATGGACTCGAGAATTGGAAATAAATTTTTAAAGGCTTCAGTTGGATTTGGAGGAAGTTGCTTTCAAAAGGATATTTTAAACTTAGTTTATATAGCAAAGTCCCTTGGGCTTAATGAAGTTTCTGAATACTGGAACCAAGTTGTTAAGATAAACAACTATCAAAAACAACGTTTTGCTAAAAAAATTATGAAAGCTTTATATAATACTGTCTCTGAAAAAAAAATAACTTTACTAGGTTGGGCTTTTAAAAAAAATACTAATGACTCTAGAGAGTCTGCTGCTATTTATATTGCTGATTATTTAATAGAAAATGGTGCTAAAATTCATGTTTATGATCCTCAAGTAAATGAACAAAGAATGCTCTCTGATTTAGAATTTTTAAATACTCGCACACTAAAAGAAAATAAAAAGGCACTAATTTATCATTCAGACCCACTAGAAGCCTGTAAGAATTCTCATGCTATTGCTATTATTACTGAATGGGATGAATTTAAAGCATATGAATGGGAGAAAATTTATTCTAATCTGATCAAACCAGCAAAAATCTTTGATGGCAGAAATATTTTAAACAAAGCTGAGCTTGAAAGTTTAGGCTTTGAAGTGTACTCTATAGGAAAAGCAGTCTAAAAAAAGAAAAAAGGGTCTATTTACTCTTGATCAGATTTATATTCATAGCCATATCCATAATTGTAATTGTAACTATACTTATATCTGTATCTATAGCTGTAATTGTAGGCGTAACCATATCCATATTTGCCTTTTGCTCCAAGTCCATTGAGAAGAATAATTGAATTTTTATTGATAATACCCTTTGAGTATGAATCATTTATGAAATCAAGAATATTTATGTCAGTATGATTACATCTCACAACAAAAATTAATAAGTCAGCCAAAGGGCTCATACTTAGTGTATCAGAAACAAGCAAGCAAGGGGGAGTATCTATTATTATATGATCGTAAAGTTTTTTTGCTTGGTTAAGCAATTTTTCAAAGTTTCCATTATTCAATAATTGAGCAGGGTTTGGTGGTATTTGACCACCAATAAGTATGTCACAATTAACGTCTTCAAGTTTTAATATGGCTTTTTTCCAATCATAATTACTGTCAAGTAAATAATTAACTAATCCTACATGATTTTTTTCAACATTTAAGTACGTATGAATTTGAGGGTTATGTAGATCAGCTCCTATAAGAAGTGTTTTTTCCCCAAGCGATGCTTTGGTAAGAGCTAAATTAGTTGCACAAAAAGTTTTACCTTCTCCTTTAATTGTTGATGAAACTATAATAATTTGTCCATCTTTTTTATTTTTATCAATATAAAATTTTAGTTTAGAAGATAAGACCCTAAAAGATTCAGCGAGCGGAGATCTTTCTTTTGCTGAATTTAAAATTGTATTACTTTGACTATCAATTTCAGGAACCTCACTTATTACGGAGATAGGAAGATTAAGTTCTTCAATTTGTTCTCTTGTAAATATCTTTCTATTAAAAAATAACATGAGATATATAATTGAAAAAGGTAATAACAAGCCAATTAAAATAGAAACTAAATATGTTAAGTTTGTTTTGGGAGAAACATGATCATATTTAGTATTAGCATATTCAACTACTTTAATACTGGGCTCAGTTACAGCATAGCTAACTTCAGCCTCTTCTCGTTTTTGAAGAAGGAAAAGGTAAAGAGACTCTTTTATTTTTTGGTTACGTTCAATAGCTCTCAGTATTTTTTCTTTTTCAGGCAAATTAGATATTTCATTATTGTATTTATAAAATTGATTAGATAATTCACGTTTAATATTTTTCAACTGCAACAAATTATTTTGTAATGAATAAATAATATTTGAACGAAGATCGCTTAAAGTATTTTCCAGTTGTTTTGTTGATGGGTTGTTAGAGCCAGCACTTAAAATTAATTTTTTTCTGTCTAAAATGATTTGATTGTATTTTGAAATTAGTAAGTTAATCTCATTATTTTCAATTACCATATTTGCTGGAAGTAGTTCTAATTTGTCATTTGCTAATGTTTCTAGCAATAAATTTGTTATTGAAATTTGATTTTCTGTACTCAAGATACTTTCCTCAGATTTTGAACTCTTTTCAAGTGAAATAGCAGAATTAACGGACAAGTCAACCAAGCTGTTTTCAACTTTATATAATTGCTTAGCAATTTCAATTGAGTCTAGTTCTAACGATAGATATGAATACCTAGTATTGACAAAATCAACTGTTCTTTTGTGAATAAGTTGACGATCTTTTACACCATCAATATTAAAAACACTCATTAACTCATTTAAGAAATTTTCTGAATATTCTTTATTAGTAGATTTAAAATTTAGTTCTATAATATCACTATCTTTACCGACTTGAAAAAGAGTTAATGAACGCTTTAGTTCAGTAACTAAAGTATTAGCTGACAATAATCTAATTTCAAATCCATCACCATCAACTTCAGAAAATAGCTTCTTATTTAAATTTAAAATTTCAAAAGGTAAGTCATGATTATCATTGAAACTGTTAGTTCCATTAAAATAATAGCTTATAGATTCATTTTGATAATCAATTATTTCAAATCCTTTATCAGTTTTATTAAGCCTATAAGTTTGAGTTATCAAACTATCAAGATCAGCTTTCACAGTGATCTCAAAAGGATAGTCAACAACTAACGCTTTCTTAATATTACCAATAACATAAATTTCAACTCTAAGATTTAAGTTTTTGATAACTCTATTAATAATGGGGTTTGATTTGATTATTTCTATCTCATTTTCAAGATTAATTTTGGATTTAGAAAATAGTTCTGACGCAGTTGGCAGCTCCAGTGCAGTCTCCTTTTTATCTATTATTTGGATTTTCGCATTAGTATCATAAATTTTTTCACTGTATCTCAAATAAGTGTATGCTATAAGAAAAAATAACATAGAAGAGATTAAAAAATATTTCCAGTAATATATGTATTTAAAAACCTCTTTTTGAAAATTAAAGTCATCATTAGCGTCAATATTATTAAATTCTGTATTGTATGAGTTGTTCATATAATTAAAAGTTAATTAATAATGTGATATTTAGCAATAATGATGCTATTGTAGCTATTGATGCAGGGCTACCAATAAATCCGGCACTTTTAACTTTATTATAAGATGGATTAATAATTAAAATATCATTGTTTTTTATATCGAACAGTGGACTATCTAAAAAATCAGATTTTGTTAATTCTATGTTGTAAGCTTTTCTTGTTCCATTCTCATCTCTGATAAGAGTAATATCTTTTCTTTTTCCGTCTATTGTCAAATCTCCAGCATAACCTAGTGCTTGTAAAACATTAATTTTTTTGTCAGAATATGAAAATGTTCCAGGGTTTTTAACCTCTCCTAAAACGGTAAATTTACTATTGATTCTTCTAACCAAGACTGTAGGGTTGGAAAGATGATTTCCTTCAACTAGAAGGGTTTTTAATTTTTCTTCTAACTGTTTTTCATTTAAACCAATCGTATTAACTTTTCCTAAAACAGGAAAATTAATCATCATTTTATCATCAACCAAGTATCCCTCTAACTTTATTAGCTCTAAGCTAGTACTATTTTGAATGCGAGTTGCATTAAATATGTTATACGGTATAGATGCTTCTGGCACTGTAGTTTTAACGTCAATTTTTAAAATATCTCCAGATTCAATTCTATCCTTAACACGAGGAATGTCAGCCCATGAATTAGCCTCCTGCTTTTTAATATCTTTTAAATAAATTAATTGACTTTTTGTTGAGCAAGAACTGAAAAAAATTAAGCAAATGATTAAATAATAAAAACACTTCATAATTCAAAAATAATTATATAATCCTAATAACTGCTGAAAAATAGAAGATAATGGGTCTAATTGAGATTCTAAATTAGACAAATAATTAAGATACATTAAAAAATTACTCCGTATAAAAAAGAACACCATCTTCTTTTGAATTTATAAATTCATGATCTAAGGTTTTATTTAACCCCTCTTCTAAAGAATATGGAGCATCAAAAATTTTTTCGACTTTACTTGAGTCAAACTGAGTTGTGGCGCAAAATTTTTTGACTCTTACAGAACTTATTGAAAATTTTTTGTTGGTAAGAAAGGCTATAAAATCAAAACATAAACCACCAAAAAAACCAATAAAGTAAGGAAATTTAAATTTTGGAATTTTAAACCCCATTTTTTTTTCAACTAATGAAACTAATTCATTCATATTTAAATCTTGTTTATCTACATAATTATACACATTGTATCCTAATTGATTCTTTATTATTCTGTCTTTAATAAATGCAACCACGTTGCCTACATATGCCATAGATTTTTTATTTTGTCCATTCCCAACCATCAAAAACTTACCTGAGCTAATTTGTTTTAACAAATTAAATACATTACCTCTGTTTCTTTCCCCAAATATCACAGTAGGACGAATTACAGTCACTGATTTATTTCTTGAGTCTTTATCAAACCATGCTTTTATCACTTTTTCAGCTTGAAGCTTACTTTTACCATAATGATTGAAAGGGTCAACATTATGAGTTTCACTGGGATTATTTTTATTTAAGCCATAAACAGCAACAGAACTTGTAAAAATAAAATTTTTAATTCCATATTCATCCATTTTGGAAAGCACGTTTTTTGTTCCATTTACATTTACATCATAATATTTAGAAATCGGTGTAACATCGTCTTTATGCTCAGCAGCTAATAAAATTACAGTATCAATTTGTTTGCTAAAATTGATTTGATTAAATTTTGTAATGTCACATAAAGTAGTAATATCATTGTAAAATGGACTTTGCCTTTTGTCAAGGTTTTGGATTTTAAACCCATCCAGTTCTCTAATTAAAAAAGATCCAACAAATCCAGAACCACCTATTAATAAAATTTCACTCATTATTCACAAATTTAATAAACTTAGCAAATTGCTTTTGAAAAGATAAATCTCTGTTTGATATTTTTTTACAATTTTCAACTAATTCCTCATAATCAGATTTTTTTTGCGATATAATTTTAAGTAACAAATCAGGAAGTAAATTTAAATCATCAGGGGTCAAAGCATAGCCTAATCTATTTTGTTGAATAAATTTTTTTGCCTCACCATTACCTATATAAATAACAGGAATGTTATAAGTTACTAATTCATATATTTTAGAAGGAAAAGCTCCTTTTACATTAGTTGACAATGGGGCAAATGAAAAATGGTACTTCGGGTATTTTAACATTAATTCATTTTTCGAGATTGATCCAAAATATTTAATATTATTAAGTTTTCTTTTACTTAAAAAATTGATTATTTCATTTTTTTCTTTACCGTCACCATAAATATGTAAAATAAAATCATCAGGCAAACTATCTAGTACTTGAACTAATTTTAATATTCCTTGAGCTACACCTAATAAGCCAGCATAAATAAAAGATGTTTTAGTAAATTTTAGTGTTTTTACAGATTTCAACTTGTTATAAGGTAAATTTCGATAAAGAAACTTTGAAGCATGAGTAAATTGTGAAATGTGACTTAAAATATATTTAGATTGACCAATAATTTTATCAGAATTCACATAATTAAATTTCTCTACACAAGAAAAAATTTTATGTGTAACACTATTTTGTTTCATCATACCTAAATCAACGGCAGATTGTGGCCATAAATCCGAAACATTTAAAATTATTTTTTTATTCAAAATCTTTTTAAACAAAATGATACTAGAAAAGCTTACAAAGATGGGTGAATTCTGAATAATTATTTGATCATAATGTTTTGCTATTCCCTTAAACAACAAGATCCAAATCGATAATGAAAAAGATATCATGGAAAATAATCTTTTGATAGGGGAACTGCTATTGTCAGGAAAAATAAATAATCTGTGACAAACTATTTTTTCTATTTCTTCTTTAATATAAAGCCCTTTATAGTTATCAAAGACCTTACCTGTAGGATAATTTGGAAATGGACAAACTACCTCTACATTATTGAATTCTAAATTTAAATTTTTTGCTATCAAAAAAATTCGATTTGAGGCAGCGCCAATTTCAGGGGGGAAATAATTAGTTATAATTAATGTTTTCATTTAGATAATTTTCATAGGTGAATTTCAGTTAAAAGAGTTTGATTAAAATTGACAACTACTTTAAATGCAGATTTTCTTAAATTAAATCCATGTGATAATTTATATGTTTGGATTTCAATTTTTGAGTGATTAGAAAATGAAATACTAACTCTTAAATCATCTAAAACTAAAGTTGTATTTTCAATTCTTGGCTTATTTATTGATGAATGAAAATGAAAGAAGGCTTTTGCCTTGGAGGGTTTATTTAAAGAGTCTTTAATTTCTATTTTATTGTTATTCCATTTGAATGACCTCTCATGAATTATTCCAAGATTTTTATATCCATCGTGATAAGCTACTATTTGAGATTCATTTTCGATAATATTTAATATTTTAGCTCTTCTTCCAACCCTAAATCCTCCCCATATATCACTTTGTTCTGTATTATTTACCATTACAGTATTATGAGATACTGTAGATCTTTCATTTTGTCTAATTTGATTTTTTTCATATGTAGAAATTCCTGTATCCACAAAAAAAGGTAATTTATCTAATCTCAATTCAAAATTAAAAGTATCACTGTGAGCATGACCAGGCTGATAATCTGGGCCAATATTTCCAATATCCACAAATAATTCATATTTTTCTGTAGTGATTTTTCTATAACCCGAAACTGAGAGAGGTTTCAAAAGCAAATGAATACCTAATTTTTTAGAAAAATTAATTAGATCTTTTGATGATGGTGCTATCATCAATGTTGAATCATTAACCATTGGAATATCACCATCATGATAAGTGATATGTTTCAGCCAGGAGCACATTAAACTTGCTTTTTTTTCTAAAAAATTGATAAAATCATCAACTATCCAGGTTTTATTTAACTTAATTAAATTAATACAATCTAATAGTCTAAAGAATAATAATTGATGATACATAGGAGATAGTTCAAAGTGCGCCCCATCATCTAATAATTGCTCGGCTAGTTCTTTTTCAATTAATTTTTTTGATGTTCGATATAAATATATATCCTGAAAATAATAAGATCCAAATAGTAATGAAAAAGCATTTTCTAAAAGATGATTACCTAAAAGGTGATATTCTAAATTTTTAGTTAAAAAAACAAAATCATTATATAAAACATTATCAATTTCGCTGTTTTGAATTTTGTATTTACTCAAAAACTTTACCCAATTAATACATCTTAACGAAATGGGGTAAGGTTCATTCCCATCTATTACTGAATCTTTTTTTTGAATAAAATCTTTAATTAAGAAAAGAGCATCCTCTTTTACTATATTATTTTGATTCAAAAAATCAAAATAATTTAAATTATAAGTCCAAAGTTTGCCATGATTATTATAGTTCCAATTTATCTCCTTTTTAAAAGAATGAGATTTATTTAGGAAGTTAAAAGTTAATCCATTATTATTAAATGATTCATAGTTATGAATACCGTTTTGCCAAAAAATTGTGATGGAGTTAGGTGGGATTCTGTTATTTTGCGATCTTTTGAAAATTTTTGATTTCAAAAAATAATAAAGCCTAAAAAATATTTGTTTTAATTTTAAGTACTTTAGTGTATAAATAAATTGTATTAATTTATTTTTATCCATGAACCTTTTTTCAATGACTCAATAGCTGCAAATGATGCTTTTGTAGTATTAATAATTTCACTGAAAGAAATGATTGGTTTTCCTCCATTTTGTTGTTGATCAATAAGTTCTTTAAATTGATTGAAATGACCCTTATCTTGAGATGATCTAGAACTAGAAAACCCTTTGAAACCATAGCCTTTTAACGTTCTCCAGTTATCCATAATCAATGTTCTTTCTTGAGAGTAAACTTCTACTCTTTCTTTAGAGTAACTTTTACTTCCATTAGAAAAATAATTAATTACAGCAGTACTGCCATTTTCATATTTTAAAAGAATACTTGCATTGTCTGTATTTTCTTCAGGATTAATACCCATTGCGTTCATACATACTTCAGACACTTTTGATCCAGTTAAAAATGAACATAAATCAATATAATGACATGCCTCCCCAATAATTCTACCTCCCCCTACCTCCATGTCATGAACCCATACTTCTTGAGGTATATAGCCAGCATTCATTGTAGCAATAATATTTATTGGAGTTTTAGAATTTCCTAAAACACTTTTCATCTTTTTAGATAAAGGTGCAAATCTTCTATTAAAACCTACTGATATATTGCCTTCATTATTATTATAACTATCTAATATTTTCGTTAACTCATCAGTATTTAATGCAAGTGGTTTCTCCACAAAAACACTTTTACCATTTTTGATTGTATCTATAACCATTTTGGCATGCATATTATGCTGAGTGGTTACAAAAACTAGGTCAACATCATCATCTTTTAATATTTCTTTATAATCAGATGTTGAACAGGTTATATTATATTTTTTTGCCATAATCGTTGAAGATAGACCAGATGAACTTGCTATATATTTTACATCAGCATTTATTTTTTTAAGCTTTGGTAAAACAGTAGAACTTGTAAAATTTCCAGCACCAATTATACCAATAACTCCTTTCTTTGATTTAAAAGACTTTTTTTGTAATTGAATTGTGCTCTCTCTCTCAGAATCTAAACTGTATTCTAAAATACAAGCGATAGCATTAGAGTTTGAGATATCTCCATATATACTTTCATAATCTTTCAGTGGTACTCTATTAGTAATTAATGAACGTACATTTAATATTTTTTTAGAAATGGCATTTAAGATAGCCTCAAAATTTCGTTTTTCAGTCCATCGAACATAACCAATTGGATAGTCATTTCCTTTTAGTTCATAGTTTTCATCATACCTGCCAGGCCCATATGAACATGAAACTTGAAATGTAATCTCTTTTTCATAAAAGTCAGCTCTACTAATATCTAATCCAATCACGCCTATTAAAATTATTCTGCCGCGTTTACGACACATATTTGCTGATTGAGAAATTATTTCATTGCTTTTATTAGAAGCTGTAATTACTACGCCATCTGCACCAATTCCATTTGTAAATGACTCAACAAATTTAACTTGATCTGTTCCATCAGAGGGGTTAATAGCAATAATTCCTTTTTCATTTGCAATTCTAACTTTTGCTGTATCAAAATCAAACCCGATTACGTTACAACCATTTGCAATTAATAATTCTGCAGTCATTAAACCAATTAGCCCTAATCCAACCACAACAATTGTTTCACCAAAAGTTGGTTTTAAAAGTCTAACTCCTTGTAATCCAATTGCACCAATTACAGTGAATGTAGCTTCTTCATCTGAAACATTATCAGGTATTTTTGCTACTAAATTTTTAGGTACACAAACAAATTCGGCATGATTACCATTTGAAGCGACTCTATCTCCAACTGAAAATTCAGTTACTCCTTTACCAACAGTAATAACTTTTCCGACGTTGCAATATCCAAGTGGTAATGGCTGACCAAGTTTGTTGAAAACTGCTTCCATAGTTGGTACTAGTCCATCAGTCTTAATCTTATTTAAAACCATTTTAACCTTATCTGGTTGTTGCTTGGCTTTCTGAACAAAATTTGCTTTTCCAAAATCTACTAACATCCTTTCTGTGCCTAGAGACACTAATGATCTAGTTGTTTTTATCAATACGCTCCCATTTTTTACTCTCGGTACTGGAACCTCTTCTAATATGGTATCACCTTTCTTTAAGTCTTGTATTATTTGTTTCATTTTTGTATAATTTGTAAATATTTCTTTGCCCTGTCTTTTGAAGTGTCAAACTTTTTTAGTTGTTTGACACCTAACTTTTTTAGTTTATATTGTAGTTTGGTATTATTGCTTAAATCAAAAATTTTATCTCCAATCGATTCAGATGAATATGGGTCAAAATAAATTGCAGCATCATCACAAATACCTTTTGCAAAATTTAAATTTGAGGTTAGAATAGGAGTTTCCATTTTCATTGCTTCGGGATAGGATGCGGAAAAACATTCTAATAATGTCGGTAAAAACATAAAATCAGCAATCGAATAAAGTGAGGGACAGTCCTCAACATCAATTTTACCTAAAAAAATAACGTGTTTTTTTTGATTATGCTTAAGTATTAGTTCACTTTCATCTATTGTTAATATAAAGTAGAACTTAAAATTTTTGTATTTTTTATGTAAATAATCAATTACTTTAGGGATAATTTGAAGATTTTTATGAGGATAATTAGCTGAAATAGTCAGCAATTTAATTCCATTTAATTTTTTTAATTCTTTAAAAATATTCTTTGGTCTTTTATCAAAAACTTGGTTGTAAAAATTAGTTACTGTGTGAATAGGTTTATTTAAAATTAATGAAAGTCTATCGCTAACGTCCTTATTTTCAGTAATGATTTCGCAATTATTTCTTTTAAAATCATATAGTTGCAAAAACTCTTTAGCTTTTAAATAAAAAAGCTCTTTATTTGAAAGTTGTTTAAAAAAAGGTGAATCTTTATAAATATATTGAGGTTTAGCATAACCACATATATGTCTTACTTTTGGTTTCCAATATGACGGCCCAAATAAAGTAAAAACTCGGTTAACATTTTCTGACTTCACGATTTCATCTAAGAAGGGGTCTCTTGCGTAGAAAATTTTTGAAATTTTAATTTTAATATTGTAAGAATAAAACTTAAAATTACATTTAAATAATGATCTATCTATTTGATTATATAGATTTTCTGAGCATACAACCAGAAATTTATGTTCTTTATTATTTTTTATTTCATACAAGAAAGAGTGCGCAACCTGAAGTCCTCCTCCCTTAGCTAAAGTTGAACAATTAATCAATATGTTCATTTACTTATGATATTTTTTTAGATAATTCTCCGCAGTATATTTGATGTCAAATTTATTTCTGAAATAATCTCTTTTTTTAATTGCTGATTTTTGTATTTCGTTTTTGTTTTCTGAGAAAAAACTTATTGATTTTGCTAGCGCTTTGACATCATCAACCTCAGAAACTAGTTCTGGTATTGGTTCAAATCTATAAAATGCTGGAATATCAGAACATATTATTGGCAGTCCAAATGTAACAGCCTCAATTCCTGCAATTGGAAGTCCTTCAAATCTTGAAGGCATAATAAACGCATCAGCTTCGTTCATATAGCTTGTTACATCAGTAACAAGGCCACAAAATTTGACCTTTGATTCTACTTTAAGTTGCTTTGATAAATCTTTGATCCTTTCTAGTTCATCACCACTGCCTAAAAATGTAACTGTAAAATCTAATTCACGACAATATAAAAGGGAATGAATAATATTGTCTTGAGCTTTTTGTAATTCACCGAGTCTTTTAGTAAATGAACCAATATGTAGTAAATTGGTTTTGGAATTAATGCTTGGTTTTTTTAATGGAACATTTGAAATATCAATCCCATTTGGTATACTATTGATTAGATGTGAAAACTCTTGTAATTGAAAATCTTTTTTTACAGAGTTAGAGCATGAGATTGTATGATCAAAAGTTTTAAAAATTTGCCTATGAAAATAAATTGGTATTCTAGAAATTAATCCATTGTTATGTAATGTTCTGATAAATTTAATAGAATGAAAACCAAAAATCTTTTTTGTTAAATATGTAAAAAAATCAGATTGATCTAGATGAGAATGAATCACAGAGGGTTTAAAATTGTCAAACACCTGTTTAAATAAATAAGGAATTTTAATTTTTTTGTATTTTTTTTTGATTTTTAAATTAAAGAGATAAATATTATTTTTACTTAATTTTTCTTCTAGATCTCGTCCTTTATCATCTAAAACACCGGCGTAGATTAAAACTGCAACTTTATGACCTTGACGAGCTAATTCTACAGAAAGATTTGTTACAAAAACTTCTGCACCTCCAGCTGATAAACTATTTATTACCTGTAAAACGCGCATACAATGACTTATTATTTTTTATTATTATCAAAATTATCATATTTATCCAAAAAACATAGCTTATTCCTGATGTTGAATAATCTAAAGCCCCCCTCATAATCATAAATGAATGCCAACCAAAAATTGGTAAGAACAAAAATAATGTAAGATAGTTTTTTCTGACTTGCCTTTCTAAAAAAAACAAGTAATGAAAAAGCACTAACCCTAACAGAACACCATACCAGCCAAAACTTAAATAAAATTGAATGTAAAATAACGCAGGATAATGAAAAAAATTGGTGAATTTATCGAAAAAATAATCTCCAGAATGAACAATTCTTGCGTTATAAATTGGTGACGTTATTAGTTCTTCTTTTTTATCAAAAAATCTAGAAAATGGATTTAAAATCCCTCTATAATAATACTTGAAATCATTTACTCCCAAATTGAAGTTACTTTCTTTAGAGTTTTTATAAGAAATAATAGAATAGTTTACTAACTTAGATTCTGGTAATCGGATATCTACTCCTCTAAGATTTAATGCTAGTGACGTAAAAAATCCAATAATTAATATTGGAGCTACAAGTTTTTTTAACACCCTAGTTAATGAAATATTTTGATAATAAAGTTTTGTGATATACAAAAATAACATTGTAAAAACAGAGTATATAAATATAGATCTGATTAAAAATATCGTAGTATATACCAACGAGAAAATAAGAATTAAAGCTATAATTTTATAATCTCTTTTGTGAAATGCTAATACGACTAATGAAAATGCTAGCTGTGTAAAAACCCATCCCCAACCTCCAAAATCATCTGAGCTAGTGAGCTCATTATAATTAACATAATCAATATTGTTCATCAAAAATAAAAATGAAGAAAGCAGTATGATTAAGTAGATTATTTTTGTTTTAGACGATAATTTAGATTGAATGAAATTTATCTTTGGTATTTTTTTTCTTATTAATTTAAATGATAAAAATATTAAACAATTAGTTAATGTAATAAAAAGAAAAAAATCCTGTTTAATACTTTTTGGAACATATTCGCTTTTGCCAGACCAGTCAAAATAATGAACACTTTCAAAGGAGCAATAAAAAAAATACAAAATAGCAAAATATAAAATGTAGCCCCACCAAAAAATTAGAAACGATTTAATTTTAAATGCGTGTTTAATGCCAAAAATGCTTAAGACAATATTTAATAATAATAAAATAATGTTCATTTTATGAATTTAAATGCTCGATTATTTTTTTTGCTGTATTATCCCATGATTTATCTCCAACTTCATAGCTTTCACCAATAACAGCTTTATAATTAATGTGTTCATAATTATCATACCATAATTTTATCTTGTCTTTTAATGAAGAAACACTTTTAGGTTTAGCTAGATAAGTTAAATTTTGACTTACAAGCATTTCTGATAAGCCCCCTGTATCTGTTGATATAACTGGCTTCCCAAATGTATACGCAGTCATAATAACACCGCTCTGAGTAGCATCAGTGTATGGGCACACCACAGCATCTATATTTTGTAATAAATCAGCTAATTCATATTGAGTCAAATATCTGTTAATGAATGTTGTATGGGTGCTATCAATTTTATTTATATCAAAATACGGCTTACCAGCCCCAGCAATAATAGTATTAATTTTAATTCCTTCTCCGTTTAGTTCATTTACTGCATCAATTAAAAACTCGATACCTTTATACTCAACTATTCTACCAAAAAAAAATAATGTTGGATTTTTAAAATTAATGTTTAAACTTGTTTTGTTATTAATTTTTAAAAAATTATATGTTTCATAAAGCCCAAGACTAACATTAATGTATTGATCACGTGTCAAATTATGAGTTTTAACAAATCTATCAGCTTGATTTTTGTTGTATAAAATTAACTTTTTAGCTTTTTTAATATTTAATTTTTTAAGAAATTGATCAATAAAATTTGATTCGCCAGTATGAGGAAATGGATCGTGTATATTTAAAAATAAATTTAATGACCTGCTAAATAAGGGAAATAGAAAAGATAATGGTAAAAATCCATTAGTATATATATTATTATATTTTCTGGCAAATTTATATAGGTGAAACTGTCCTAATATATTTTTAAAAGATTTAGCGCTACTTGAATTAGTATTGTAGATATATGTTTTGTTAAAATCAATAAAATTTTCGTAATATTTTGGTAAGTGATGTTTAATCAAATTTATTTCTGTAAAACCTTGTTTAAGAACGACATCATTTAAATCAAAAATAGTTGCTGATTTTGAATTTGGCTTGACTAGAATTAAAACATGAATGTCTAGTGACTTTTTTAGCCTAGCAATAAGTGGTAAATCAAAATCAAGGAAAAATGGTACAGTAACGTATAATATATTATTCAAAATATTCGAAATGAGATAATTTGTATTTTATCATTGATTTTCTATTGGCAATGAATTTAGCGGGAGAGCCGCCAACAATTGTAAATGGTTTCACGTCTTTAGTAACAACCGAATTGGCAGCGACAACAGCCCCCTCACCAATAGTAACACCTGGCAAAATGATTGACCTGACACATATCCAAGAATTTTTTTTAACAACAACAGGTTTCTTTCTAGTACTATGTAAGTCGCAATTAGGATCGTGATCTAATGTCCAAATTTGAACCTCTTGAGCTATATCTACATTGTCCTCTATTGTAAGTTGACCACCTCGTCCGTCAATTAGGCAGTTTTTATTTATTACGCAATTATTACCAATTAATATGTTTTTAGGTTCTTTCATACATAAGCCTAGAAAAATATTAGTGTTTTCACCATAACTTTTAAAAACTTTTTTGTAAATAAAATTTCGAAAAGTAAATGAAGGAACATTAAGTATTAATCTTAAGAATAATTTTAAAATGGATGATATTATTAACTTCATTTTGAAATTGAAAAAACCTTTAGAGAACTATAGATTAATAAACTGTAAATCAAATATAATAAAAACTCGAAATAATGAACTAGCTCAATAAATTGAAAGAAAGAGAGAGTTAATAAAAGAAATGAAATTACTTTTATTAATTTGAAATTTTTAATCCATCCCTTAAAATACATATAGATTAAAGGTAAAAAAACATGCAAAATCATAGCTATCAACATTGATTTAAAATAATTCACTATGCTATAATTTTCGAAAAAATAAAAGAAAAAATATAAAAGCGATGCCGCAAAAATTAAATTTGTAAAAAATGCAAACCACATTTTATTC
>MDTE01191893.1_pt1 | contig 17786 bp, 12 predicted proteins | sample 811231 | NCBI WGS metagenome assembly MDTE01 (sample SAMN05326651, study PRJNA326480) | marine metagenome | isolation source: seawater | place: Indian Ocean: Red Sea | collected 2010 | reverse complement strand
AATCTATTAGTATGGAGAATGTTATATATACGATGCATTTTTACCCTGGATTCTTCGGATGGGGTTCTGCCACTCCTTTTGTACATGCTCAATTTTTATTGGAAGGTCTTCAAGAGTGGACTGATAAAATGGTAGATTTTAATACTCCTCTATTAATTGGCGAATTTAACGTTGTACTAAAAGAAGCTGGTGGTGGTGAAATGATGCGTAGATATTATGACTACTATGAAAAATTAAATTGGCCAGCAACAATGTGGTCATACAAGGTTCTAAATGAAAAAGGTGGAATAAATGAAGGTTCTTGGGGTATGGTTACAAATAAGAATAAGTTAATCGATTTTGATATTACTTCTGCAACTAAAAGCGAGATTATTAAATGGTTCAAATCTTTTGGTTCAATGGAATTTTCTATAGATACAGATTTACAATACTGGCTTACCACAAATGATAAACCAAGCCCCTTAGACTCATTACCCCCCAAGCCGCCAAAAGTAACAAAAGTAACACATAATGATGCAGCCCCTGAGCCATGGAATATTATTGATATTGGAAGGCCTCTAAAAGGAGGACAAAAAATCACAAAAGAAAATTGGACTATCTATGGTGGTGGTGATGATATTTGGAATGAAGATGATCAGTTTAGATTTATTTATCAAAAATTAAAAAACAATTTTGAACTTACAATTAAAGTCGATTCTTTAACAAATACACATACCTATGCAAAAGCAGGTATAATGGTTAGAAGGAGTCTCAATACCAATTCTGCACATGGGCTTATTAATTTTTTCCCAAGTGGTAACTCAGAATATGGCTATAGAGAAAAAAATGGTCAAACAATGCAGGCAATTTCAGGCCCCAGAGTTGATTGGGAAAATGCTCGACTTAAAATCAAAAAAAATAATTCATCTGTACAATTTTCTATTTTCAGTAATAACTCATGGGAATTAATAGGTGAATTAGATATAAGTAAATGGGGTAATAATATTTTTGTAGGTTTAGCTACATTATCGCATGATAATTCTCAACTTACAAAAGCTATCTATTCTGATATTGAATTAATCAATAACTAATTACCAATGCTGCATAAAGATAATAAACTAATCTTTATTTTTTTAATTATTCTTAATTGGTCTTTGAAAGCTCAATCAATCATAATTAATGAAATAGTATCGAGCAACGGTAATAATCTGTTTGATGAAGATAACGATACACCTGATTGGATTGAATTGCATAATCCGAACAATCAGGCCATTAACCTGCTTGGTTATGGTATATCAGATGATTCTGAAGATCTCTTCAAATGGCAATTTCCATCAATGCAAATAGAGCCAAATGGTTTTTTAGTTATATTCGCATCGGACAAAGATAGAATAGATTATATAGTGCAATGGGATGCAAAAATAGATTGGGGTGATCCTTGGAACTACTGGGTTGGCAATAGCGCACCAATTACAGGTTGGGAGCTTCCCGAAACAGATATTGGGTTTTGGCCCATAGGCACAAGCGGATTTGGCTATGGCGATAATGATGATAATACTGAAATAAGTCAAACAATAAGTGTTTACATAAAAAAGGACTTTTATATCCAAGACTCATCTAGAGTAAAAAAAGCATTATTTCATATAGATTATGATGACGGTTATGTTGCCTACTTAAATGGTGTAGAATTTTCAAGACAAAATCTTGGTGCAACAGGCTCTCCTGTATATTACAATACTACTACAACAGGATTACATGAAGCAGAAATTTACAATGGTGGTACTCCTGAGATGATTATAATTGATTTATCAATTTTCTCACTAAGGACGGGTTCAAATACACTTGCAATCGAAGTACATAATTATTCAAATACTTCTTCAGATTTAAGTTGTATCCCATTTCTTACATTGGGTTATGACACGGAATTTGATGATTCAAGACAGCCAAATGAACTCATTAATATCCCTAAATCATATTTACATACAAATTTTAAATTAAATTCTGATGGTGAATCTATTTTCTTAAGTGATTCATCTGAAATACTACAAGACTCCATTATTACTGGCCCTATACAAACAGATATGTCTTATGGAAGATATTTAGAAAGTAATTCATGGTTCCTTTTTAATGAACCTACACCAGGGTCATCAAATATAACTAATCCTTCTCTTGGTGCATTAATACAACCTAATTCATCGCATGAATCTGGATTCTATGTTGGAGAGCAAGACGGGATATCTATACACCTTACTAATACAAATACATCTGGTAATATATATTATACTCTTGATGGAAGAATTCCTACTGAGAATGATGAAATTTATCAATCTGAAATAACAATTAATTCAAATACGGTTCTTCGGGCTAGAGCAATATTGGATGACTGGGTACCTTCCCCAATTATTTCAAAAACTTTTATTTTTGATAATGATCCTATAAATAATCTTCCAACTATATTTATCTCAACAGACCCAAACAGTTTTTTTGATGAAGATACCGGTATGTATGCATTTGGACCTAACGCAGACTGGAACTTCCCATATTTTGGATCTAACTTTTGGGAAGACTGGGAAAGACCAATCCATTTTGAAATTTTAGAGATCAATGGAGATAGCTATGCCGCAAATGCTGGTGCGAAAATATTTGGTGGATGGAGTAGAGGATTCCCTCAAAAATCATTATCAATTTTTTCTAGAAGTTATATTGGGCCTAGTAGTTTTGATTACCAATTATTTCCTAATTCTGAAATAGATAGTTATGAAGCATTTATAATTCGTAATTCAGGTAATGATTGGGAATCAACTATGTTAAGAGATGGTTTTACTACTAGCCTAGCAGACAATCTTGATATTGATCATCAAAAATATAGACCCGCTATTTTATATATCAATGGAGAGTTTTGGGGGATACAAAATCTAAGAGAGAAAGTTAATGAACACTTCCTTTCATCAAATCATTCAATCAACCCTGAACATATAGATCTATTAGAATTATCAGGGATAGATGATGAAAATATTATTCATGGAACAAATACAGATTATCAAAATCTTATAAACTATCTCAATACACAAAACCTAACTGATCCAATAGTTGAGAATGCAATTGAAAATTGGATTGATATTGATTCATATATGAGCTACCAAGCATTTCAAATATTTATCGATAATCGTGATTGGCCTGGTAATAACATTAAGTTTTGGAGAGATCATAGGCCAGGTGGTAAATGGCGTTGGATTCTATATGATACAGATTTTGGTTTTAGTATTTGGGATCCTAATGCATATAATTATAATACATTAGAATTTGCACTGGATCCAAATGGCCCTGACTGGCCAAATCCACCATGGAGTACTTTTATTTTTAGAAAATTGCTTGAAAATGAAAATTTTAAGAATCGCTTTATTAATATTTATTGTGATCATTTAAATACCGTATTTCAACCCGATTTTCTTCAGAATCACTTAGAAATAGTTTCTTCTAGAATTGAAAATATAATCCCTGAACATAGAGAGCGTTGGTATAATAATGGTAATTGGCCAAATTCTATTCTTTATTGGGAATCAAATATAGATAATATTTCAAATTTTGCATCTCAAAGAAGAACTAGAGTAATTGGTCACCTTAGAGATCAATTTGATTTGCCAAATATGAATATAATTACGCTGAATGTATTACCCTATAATTCTGGTACCATTAAGATAAATACTTTAGATATTAATCAAAACTATTGGAGTGGGTTTTATTTCCCAACCGCACCTATTGAATTGACTGCAATACAAAATGAAGGTTACCAATTTAGCCACTGGGCGCAATTGCCTGATTCTAGTAGTGAAATGACACTTGATTTAACTAATTCAATGGTTTTAACAGCAATATTTAATCCTACAAATCTTACTCCTGGTACTGTAGTAATTAATGAGATTAACTATAATTCTAATGATAATCATGAATCTGGAGATTGGGTAGAACTTTATAACCCAGGTGAGATGGCTATTGATGTTTCTAATTGGAGATTAAAAGATGATGACGATAATCATATATATAATGTACCTGATGAAATAATTATTGATAGTGGAGACTATTTAGTCATTGCACAGGATATAAACCAATTTTTTGAATTTTATTCTAATGAAATTTCAATAATTGGTCCTTTTGATTTCGGCTTTGGTGGTGGTGGAGATCAGATAAGAATCTTTAATGATCTAGGAGAATTAATAGATTCTGTTCAATATGATGATGTCTCACCTTGGGCATCAGAAGCTGATGGAAATGGACCAACCTTAGAACTAATTAATTCTGATTTAGATAATTCATCCCCAGAATCGTGGGCAGCTTCCGAAGGTTATGGTACTCCTGGAGCATTAAATAGTACTTTTGATGTATTAAATACTGATGAACAAGCCCTTTATCCGAAAAAAATACGACTCTATTCTTCATATCCAAATCCTTTTAATCCATCAACGACTATTTCATTTGATATTCCATATAATAAAAATCATTCTAATATTAAAATACAAGTCTTCAATCTTAAAGGACAATTAGTACAAACGATATTGAATTCAGATTTAATATCTGGTAGGCATGATATTATATGGGCACCGAAAAATATATCTTCTGGAATTTATATTCTAAGATTAGCATCTAAATCAGATGTTATTAACCAAAAAATTACTTATTTAAAATAATAATATAATCTTTGTTATTCTACAATTGTACCTTTATCCATACGAATAATATAGGCTTTACCCCCAGTGGACTCTATTGCCTTAACAATTTTTTTGGGATTATCAGGTGCATATGCAAACATACAGCCACCTCCTCCTGAACCATTAATTTTCCCTCCTAATGCACCAGCGGACATCGCCGCGTCTAGCATTGTATTAATTTTAGGTGTACTTACCTTTAATAATTCATCGAGAACTTGATGATGTTGATATAATAATTTACCTATCAAATTTCGATTTAGATTTTGTTTATTCAACTCAGTCATTGCTCTATTTAACAAATCTCTATTTATTATTGTTGCGTTGAATAATTCAATCTCTTCATCATTTAAATCTGATATATCTGTATTAATATCAAAATCATAAATTGTATTGTTTGGGTTTTTCAATTTTAATTTTTGAAAAAGAAACAACCTTGAATTATGCGCCTTTTTTAAAATATTTATTGTCTCTTTTTTTTCGCCTGAATCACCCAGCACAAAGGTACCAAGTTTTATATTCAAATTATTAATAAAAATACTTGGTTTAGACTCTAAATAAATTAATTGACCCAAAGCTGTAGTATATTGGTCCATAATTCCACCAGGCTCATTAAACTCTATAACTTCTGATTGGTATGCTAACTCACCAATTCTTTTTGTATCCCATTCTAAACTATTATCAGCAATTTTAGATAAAAAATGAACCCAACTAACTACGATTGCAGATGATGAACTAACCCCCGCTTGAATGGGTATCTCACTGACAATATCACATTCAAACCCTTTAGAAAATGTAAGACCAGCATCTTGACAAACTTTAATTCCACTTTTGAAATAATCTCTTGAATGAGAATATTCTAAATTATCTAAAGAAAATTTTTCCGTCTCATTCAAATCTCGTTTATGAATAATTATATTATTATCATCTCTTTTATCACCTTCAATATTTACACGTAAGGAAATAGCCATTGAAATAACAGGTAAACCTAAATAATCCTGATGCTCTCCAAACAAGCATATCCGTCCAGGTGTAGATATTTTCATTATATATAATAGATCAAGAAGCTGTACCAATAAACTTCAATATGTATAAGTTTATTTTTAATAATCATTCCCATATTTTTATTAAACCCATTGCTGCAATTATCCCTAAAAAAATATTAAAGTGCTAATAAAATAAACACTAAAAAATTACCCAAACTTAAAAATGATAATATAATCTATATATAATCATTCAATCCAAATATCGGTTTATTTGTCTTCCATTTACCCCGTGTGAAATCTGGAACTTTTACAGCTGAACTGCCCAATCTAATTGATTTTTCTGATAATGGACTAATTACACTCATACTAACAGTATCATATACATCGATGACAGGTTCTGCCCCTTTTAAGGTCTCAATAAAAGCTCTTACTATAAAAAAATCCATCCCTCCATGTCCTGAACCAGCTGCTTGATCATGAAATCTTTTCCAAAGCGGATGATCAAATTTCTTTAAATATTTATTCTCTTTTTCCCATACATGAGATTGAGAGCTAAGGCCCTCTATATAAATAGAATTTGCATCTTTTTGCCATATCCCTTGAGTCCCTTGAACACGAAAATTAAGGCTATATGGTCTTGGATTATTTGTATCATGACTTAACATAATTGTCTGACCATTCTCGCATTTAATTACTGTAGTAATTATATCTCCACATTTGAATTCTATACTAGAATTTGGATGATCTGGGCCACCTTTCTTTATGATATATTTATTTAAACCTCTACTTTGAGTTGCTGTAGACGTAATATGAACCATACGATTCCCACGATTAATTCCAAGCATTGGACTAACAGGGCCTAATCCATGTGTCGGATATAAATCTCCATTACGATCAATAGAATGCTGGGTTCTCCATTTAGATTCGGAAAACCCTTTACTACCAAATTCAACACCGCCTCCATAGGGCTGCTTACCATCATTAAACTTGACGTGCCTAAGGTCGTGCTGATATCCTCCTTGGCAATGAAGTAATTCACCAAACATATTTTGTCGAACCATATTCAATATGGCCATAATATCTCTTCTATAACAAACATTCTCCATAATCATACATAACTTTTCTGTCTTTTCAGATGTGTTGACTAAATCCCAGCATTCAGCTACTGTTAAAGCAGCTGGAACTTCAGTGCCGACATGAATATCATTTTGCATTGCTGCAATAGCCATTGGGTGATGCCACTCCCAAGGTGTAGCAATATATACACCATCTAAGTCTTCATTTTTTAACATATTTAAAAAATCTTCATCACCTTTATTATAAACTCTCGGAAGTGGCTTACCTGCATCTTTGAGAATTTTTAAGGATGATTCTATCATTTGATCATCAATATCACAAATAGCTGGTATATCTACTTCAGGATATTTAGCAACCAACCACAATACCCATTGCCCTCTCAAACCAGTTCCAATAAAACCCATCTTAACTTTTTGTTTTGAGCGCGATGCAAATATTGATGCTGGCATTAATGAGACTGCCATACCAGCGGTTGCTGAGGCCTTAATAAATTTTCTTCTATTTATTTTAGACATATATTACTCCATGATACTTTTATAATGAATCTTCTGATTCATAATTTTATCAAAAATCTAAGACTAACTTGAAATCCAATTCATAATACAATAAATCAACAATGTAATAACTATAATTATATAAGATATTATTTTTGCGTAGGGCCATGGAGTCATATCTACAGGACTAATATCACACTGTTCACTATCTACAATTTCTTCTACCTTTTTTGGTTTAAAGTAACCTATTAGCAACATCACTCCTACAGATATGACAAAACTAATAAAATATCCATGCAACCAATGAAGATCTCCATCGCTATTAGCAAATATATCTGGAACATTTTTAATATTTATAAATGAGAAAAATGAATATGAAATAATCCCAATAATCATCCCAATTTTTGCAGCTAATGCAGGTACATGTTTTGTAAAAATACCTAATATAAAAATACCGATAATTGGCACACTATATAAACCATTTACTTTTTGTAAATATTCGAAAATAGACTGCATTTGATTTAACATTGGAGCAATAATTATAGAAGATAACGCTAATACTATACTAAAGACTTTTCCTACATTTACAAGTTCTTTACTATTGGCTGATTTTTTAAAATAACCTTTATAAAATTGCAATGAAAACAATGTTGCAGCACTATTTAATGCGCTATTAAATGAACTAAGTATGGAGCCCATTAATACTGCTGCAAATAAACCTAACGACCAATCTGGCAGAACATGACGTACAATAGCACCATACACCTGGTCATTTTTTTCTATATTTAATTCTGGCATATGCAATGCAATAATCCCTGGAAAACAAAGTATAAGTGGACCGACTAGCTTCATGGCAGAAGCAAATAAGACTCCCTTTTGACCTTCTGCTAAACTTTTAGCTGCTATCGCGCGTTGGACTATTATTTGATTAGTAGACCAATAGAATATTTGAATAAACATCATCCCTGTAAATAAAGTTGGCCATGGTACTGAAACTATTTTATTATCAATATTTTTTTGAACAAATACCGAAAGATATTGATGATTATTCTTAACCAAATATGATAATCCATCAAAAAATGATCCATCACCTAGGCTCATTAATGCTAAAACTGGGATTGCCAATCCACCAACCAGTAGGCCAACTCCATTTAGCGTATCACTAACTGCTACAGATTTCAATCCACCGAAAATTGCATACGAGCTACCTAAAACACCAATACTGACAACAACAAACCATAATGAGAAATGTAAATCGAACATTCCTATTAATGCCAATGAACCAGTATATAATACTACTGGTAGTAAAACTGTTACGTATCCAAAAAGAAATAAACCAGAAACCATTGATCGAGTTGTTTTATCAAATCTTTTTTCTAAAAATTCTGGTGTAGTTGTGAACCCACTAGATAAATATTTAGGTAAAAAAATCAGCGCTGTGATAATCATTGCAAACGCTGCTAAGGCTTCCCATGCAATACCTACTAAAGCTTTATCTCCAAATACCGAACCATTTAGACCCACTAGTTGCTCTGTTGATAAATTTGTTAAAAGAAGAGAACCCGCAACTACAGGCCAAGCTAATGCTCTCCCTCCAGTAAAATATTCTTCTACTGCATTGTGAGACTTTTTCATACCCTTAACAAAATAGTATGTAAAGCAAGCAACAGATCCTGTAGCTATAATAAATGTGATAATAGAAATCATATTTATGGAGCTATTATTTTAAAATTAATAATCATGAATGAATTTCTATATTCATATTTGAAAGAACAGTGTCCAATGATTCTATTAAAAAAAGTGCATCATCGCGATTAAAAATCATGGGAGGTTTTATTTTTAATACATTATCATTAGGCCCATCTACACTAATGAGAATTCCCATTTCTTTCATAGTGTTAACAATATATTTTGCTTCTTTATATGCTGGTTCTAAGGATTCTATATCTCGAACTAATTCAAGCCCTAAAAATAATCCTTTCCCTCTAACATCACCTATTAAATCAAATTTTTCCTTTAGACCATTTAACATAGATTTAAGATATTGACCTACATCATTAGCATTTTTTTGGAGCTCTTCATTCTCAATTATATTCAAAACTGAATGACCTATTGCACATGAAACAGGGTTACCACCAAAAGAATTAAAATATTCCATCCCATTATTAAATTGTTCTGATATATCTCTAGTAGTAACCAATGCCGATAATGGATGACCATTCCCCATTGATTTACCCATGGTAACTATATCAGGAATTAAATCTTCTGATTCAAAACCCCAAAAAGATTCACCGATTCGCCCAAAACCAATTTGTACTTCATCAGCAATGATAATCCCTCCAGCATCTTTTATTTTTTTTATAGATTCTTTTAAAAATCCTTTTGGATGAATTAGCTGACCGCCACACCCCATAATTGATTCAAATATAAATGCAGAAATTTTCTTACCAGATTCTCTAATTTTTTTAATTATAACATCAACCTCATTTATATATTTCTCACCAGAATCTTCACCCCGATACTTCCCGCTATAACTATTTGGCATTGGAATAGCATGAACAAATTTTGGGGCACCATCACCGCCAGGGCCATTATATTTATAAGGACTAATCTCAATTAATGATGATAAATGCCCATGATATGCTCCATCCAGTACAATCGTTTCCTTTGATTGAGTAATTTTTCTAGCCATCCTAAGCGCTAGGTCATTTGATTCACTTCCAGAATTAGTAAAAAAACAAATATCTAGTTTATTTGGAAGTTTATTGCTTAGTGATTTTGCATATTCAACAATTATATCATTCAAGTACCTTGTATTTGTATTTAATCTACTTAATTGATCTGAAGAAGCTTTTAATACTTTTGGATGACAGTGCCCTACATGCTGAATATTATTTATAGCATCAAGAAATTTTTTCCCATTTACATCGTAAAGATATTGTCCGCTACCTTTTATAATATGTAAAGGCTCTTTATAGGATAAACTTAAAGATGAAGAAAGATGCAATCCCCTAAGTTGTTTTATTTTTTGTGTATTAATCATACTATTTTATGTATTCCAAAAATTTCTCTGACCATTCTTCCAAATTTTCATCGTCTAATTTTTCTAATAGAGTCCATGCAGGTTTTTGAGATGTAAGCAAATATTCGTTTTGTGGGAATAATGTATTTCTCCATGATGACATTGTAACAGAAATACTTAAACGAATACAAATCAAATATATAATACATTTAATTTCTAAATCTGATAATGGGAAAGATGAGTGATATCCTTTTAAAACCTGAGCCATTGGGATAAATGGATTATCTTTGGCCAATGCTATATATGTCATGCAAACTGCTATCTCTGCAACTTGATAGGACAATACCATATCACCAAAATCAATAATGCCCATATTATTATCACTTTTATTGATTAAAATATTATGGTCATTGCTATCATTATGTATTATGGCCATTCTTAAAAACTGGATTTTTTTTATATATTTTTTCTCAAAATTATTTAAAAAATTATGAACCATTATTCTTTTATTTTTTGATCTGATAACATTTAATCTTGCTTTAACTAGATCTAGTCTCCTTATATCCCATTCAAATTTTCGATCTGCAGCCGAGTCAGTAAACCCATCTAGAGCATTACTCAAACGGCCCATAAATAAACCTAAAGCGCTATAATCATTATCATTTAAAATTAAATCTTTTAAGAACTCTCCTTCAATAAAATTCAAAATTCGCATAAAATAAAACTGATTACGAATTTGAATTTTAACAATTTTTCCTATTTGCATAGGAACCTGTATTCTAGAATCTTTATTTCTAATATATTGAGTAGCTGCATGCTGCATATTTAATATATTTAAATCCTCTGCAGGGTTCGAAATCTTTAAGATAGCTTTTTTACCATTATCTAATTGAATTAAAATATTTTGATCTCTATCACTATATAAATCTTTAATTATACCAGTACAAGAAAAGTGCTCATTAATTATCTCAAAAAGTTCCTTATGAGAAAATGAGGGTGGAGGTGTGGAAAATACTGATTTCATCTAGATTTAAAATTACACTTTTTAGACATTTTAAGTTTATGAAAAGGTAAAAAATAAATCTCCAGTCAATAAATTCCCAACATGTAACACTCTGAAACAATATTTTAAAAATATGTAAAAAAATGTGACACAATTTATTTTTTTTATTAAGTTTCGATTAATCGAGGTAAGGTATTATCATAGAATATATAGATAATACTTCAATTTTAATGTCAGAAAAACAAAAATCAGTTCTTATCATTGAGAATGATGATGTCATATTATCTAATCTATCAGCTCGTTTTAAAAAACGAGAAATGTTAGTTATTACTGCAAAAGATGGATATGAAGGTTATACAAGAGCCTGTAAAGAATCACCTAGCTATATTGTTTGTGAAACTTTACTACCAAATATGGATGGGTACCGCATATCAAGACTATTAAAATTCGATGATCGCTTTAAAAAAATTCCTATTGTACTGATGACAGGAAATAATCCTGATACAGTTAAAGAAATTTTCCAAGCAAGTGGAGCTAATGAATTAATTCATAAACCATTCCGTTTTCGTGATCTTGCGGATATTATTGAAAAAATGGATTCTGCATGACTATAATACCAGATTCTATTGCTTTACCATTCATTATATTTATTGGAGCATCAATAGGTAGCTTTTTAAATGTGGTTATTCATAGAGTGCCCTTAAAATTAAGTATTATAAAACCATCTTCACATTGCATATCTTGTAAAAATTCAATTAAGCTTTTTCATAATATCCCAATTATTAGCTATCTATTATTAAATGGAAAATGCTATTACTGTAATACTAAATTTTCTTCACGATATTTATTAATAGAAATCTTATCAACTATTATAACTTTAATTCTTTATTTTATTTTTGGTCAAAGTACCTATTTTATTTCCTATTGTATATTAAGCTATTTACTTATTGCCGTTACTTTTATAGATATTGATCACCTTATTATACCAAATGGTATTGTAATTATAGGAATCGTAATTACAATAATTATCTCATATCTATCATGGTTACCCATACACATACAATGGATTGATGGATTGAAAGGCGCATTATTATTCTCTGGTTTTTTATTTACCATTGGATTAATTGGACAATTCATATTAAAAAAAGAAAGCATTGGTTTTGGCGATACAAAACTTGCCATCATTCTTGGAGGATTTCTAGGTGCTGAACATTCAATCCTAGCTTTATATCTTAGCTTTGCCTTATCAGCAGTTATGATATTTATTTTTCTTGGTATGAAAAAAATTAAACGTAGTACAAAAATTCCTTTCGGTCCATTTCTATCAACAGGTACTATTATAACTATTTTGAGTCAAACTCCTCCCTTCATTGGCGGTAACTATTTATTAAACTGGTATTATAATACAATGTTCTAATATGGCAGTTACTACAAAAAATTCACTAGGACAGATGCTTGTTCAAGCAGGAAAAATTGATGAAAATCAACTAAAGAAAGCATTAGATATTCAAAAAGATAAAGATGTCTATATTGGTGTAATCTTTCGTGAGTTAGGTTATCTAGATGAGAAGGAGCTTAATAAATATATCAGTCAACAAATGCAAATTCCATCTATACCACTGGGCCACTATAATATTGATAAAAATAGTTTAAACCTTATACCAGAGAGAACTGTACGATCATATAAAATGCTTCCACTGTTTCAATTAAATAATACCCTCAATATTGCGGTTATTGATCCTCTTGATACTGATCCAATTAATGCAGCAAGAAAAGCTACAGGATTAAAAATTGAGCCTGTCATTGTTACTGAAACTGAATTAGAGAATGCTATCGATTTATATTATGGTATTTCAGGATTTGTTGACGTAAAGAAAGGCGAAGAAGCAACAGATATCACAGATCTATTCGATGAAACACGAATTGTTGAGCTCGTAGATAGTATAGTTAATCAGAGCCAACGCTATCAATGTTCTGATATTCATATTGAACCACGAGAAGATGATATAAGAGTACGATTTAGAATTGATGGTAAGCTACAAGATTTTCAAGCGCTACCCAAAGAAATACACACAGCATTAATCTCTAGACTGAAAATTATGTCCAACATGGATATTGCTGAGACTAGAAAACCTCAAGATGGAAGAATTTTATTTAATTCACCAAGGGGTCGTCTTGATTTGAGAATTTCCACCTACCCTACACTCTATGGTGAAAAATCAGTTCTAAGACTTTTAAATATTTCAGAAGCTCTTCACTCCCTAACTGATTTAGGATTTGAAAAATCAATTGAAGATAAATTTAATAATATACTCATTGGTGGTGAAGGAATAATTCTTGTGTCTGGGCCTACTGGTAGTGGGAAGACTACCACTCTTTATTCTACATTAAATAAATTAGAAAGACCTGACGTCAATATAGTTACGGTAGAAGACCCCGTGGAATATGATTTGTCTAATATAAATCAAGCTCAAATCAATACTAAATCAGGCGTCACCTTTGCATCTGCCCTTAGGGCAATACTTAGACAGGACCCTGATATCATAATGGTTGGTGAAGTTCGAGATGAAGAAACAGTTGAATTAGCAATTAGAGCAGCTCTAACAGGGCACTTGGTTTTTAGTACTATTCACACCAATGATGCTGCATCTGGATTTACACGTCTATTAAATTGGGGGGTTGAACCATTTTTAATTGCTTCTACGGTAAAAGGAATACTAGCTCAGAGACTAGTTCGGAGGATATGCCAAGAATGCCGAGAGCCATCTATACCATCAAAAAAAGAATTGCAGCTTGCTGGCCTTAATCCTAGCGAACCTATTGAAGCATTTACTGGTAAAGGATGTCTCGCATGTAGAAATACAGGATATAAGGGCCGTATTGGAATATATGAGTTATTGGTACTTGATAATGATATATCAGAATTAATTCTTTCAGGTTCACCTGGATATAAAATTCGTGAAATGGCAAGAAACAATGGTATGATTACACTACTAGAAGATGGTGTTATAAAAATAAAACGAGGGGACACATCATTATCGGAAGTATATGAGACACTAGGTACTACAAGGATTTCGGAATGATAAAAATTTTATATGTAGGAGGAGAAAAAAAGGATCTTGACTTGCTAAAAATTAGCAATATAAATGTAGATTATGTTCAAAATGGGATGATTGCAATCAACGCTGCACAGACAAAAAATTTTGATGTAATAATAATAGAAGATCAACTCCCGTTAATGACTCCTACACGATTAATTGAAGAATTTGTATCAATGAAGATAGATATTCCAGTTTTAAGTATTGTAAGAAGTGATGAACGTCGAACAAAAATTCTTGATGATTGTGGGAATGGACTTTTTGGCTGGATTGAACCTGAATTAATTAAAACTGAAGAATTAAATGCTTTATTAAAAAATGCAAAAGATTATCATACATTTCTAAAAGATATCCCTCGCCATATAAAACCATCTTTTACAGCCATTGGTTATAGCGATATTGTAGGAGTATCTAATAGTATCTTAGATATGTATCGTTTATTAATTCAAATAAAAAATAAAGATGTCACTACTCTATTAACTGGAGAAAGTGGTACTGGAAAAAATCTTATAGCTAACACCCTTCACAAAACAAGCTTACGTAGAGACCGACCAAATATTGCAGTTAATTGCCCAGCAATACCTTCAGAATTATTAGAGAGTGAATTATTTGGGCATGAAAAAGGTGCTTTTACGGGGGCTATCGAACGTAAAGATGGAAAATTCTTAACAGCAAATGCTGGTACTATTTTTCTTGATGAGATTGGAGATATGAGCTCTTCTCTACAAGCCAAAATTCTACGAGTGCTTGAAAGTGGCGAAATTGAAAGAGTTGGAGGTGCAGAAACAATCAAAGTAGACGTTCGGGTAATATCAGCTACAAATCAAAATTTAGAAGAAAAAATAGAAAATGGTGAATTTCGGCAAGATTTATTTCATAGAATTAATGTGTTCCCTATTGTTATCCCGCCATTACGTAAGCATAAAAATGATATCCCTATCATTACGTTTTCAATTTTACAAAAACTTGTGAAGAAACATAATACACCCGTTCGCTATATTTCATATGGTGGGATAAAGTTACTTCAATCTCACTCATGGCCAGGAAATGTTCGTGAATTAGAAAATACTTTGGAGCGTATAGTTTTAATTAATGACGTGCCAATCCTAACAGAATTAGAAATAGAAACTGTACTTAATGAAACTGATAAGATAGATAATCAAAAGAAAGACCTAAATACTGACTCTACAATTGAAAACGTAAATAGTTCGAAAAATGTAGATATTACATCTGATACTTTTGATCATAATAAAATAATTGATCCTAAAATAAATGAACTATCAAAATCTGATAATATTAAAACATTAAAAGAATTAGAATTCGAAGCAATTCAATCTGGATTATCTAGAACGAATTGGAATATGACATTAACCGCTAAACAATTGGGTATCAGTCGCATGACACTTTATAGAAAATTAGATCAGCATGGGATTAGAAAAAACGATGAGTAAGTCTTCCATATTTTCTTACATAGCTACAAACTCTGAAACTGGAGTTGTTCGAGGAGAGATTAGAGCTGTCGGTGAAGAAGGTGCAATAATCCAACTTGAGAGAATGGGACTAGAACCTGTATCAGTTTCACAAAAAAAAGAATCACTTCTAAATAAGAATATCGCATTTTTTGAGAAAGTGCCACCAACAGATATTTACAATTTTACACGGCAATTATCAGTAATGCTTAAAGCAGGTGTCCCCCTAATAGATGCCCTGGATTCAGTACACTCAGACCAAACTAATCCTCTGCTTAGTAATACTATTAATACTGTAATAGAAGATGTATCTGGAGGAACATCTCTATCGAGAGCGATGGGAAAACACCCAAAAGTATTTAACACTATGTTTGTAAATATTATTAAAGCTGGTGAGAGTGCAGGTGTTTTAGATCAAGTATTATTTCAACTTGCGGATTTTATTGCCCATGATCTGAAACTGAAAATGGGTATCAAGCAAGCCATTCGCTATCCATCCATTGTAATAGGAATAACCATGCTAGTTGGTGTATTTGCTGTCACATATATATTACCCCGATTTTCTACATTATTCTCTAATACTAGAATTAGCCTCCCTCTTCCGACCAGGATACTACTTGGTTTGGATCAATTTTGGAGAGATAACTGGGTCGGCGTAATCTTTTTTATCCTACTATTTATCATAATATTGTGGCAAGCACTTCGAACAGATCAAGGGCGATTTCAATTTGATAAGTTTATTTTAGACCTACCTATATTTGGACCCATCGCACAAAAAATGGCTATATCTAGATTCTGTCATGTATTAGATACACTAGATAGAACAGGTGTTCCTATCTTAGAAGCATTGGATATTGCTGGAAGAACTGTAGGAAATACATTTATGGAAAAGAGACTTGCAAAAGTACATGCTGATGTAGAAATGGGGAAAAAAGTATCTCTATCAATCCAGAAACATACTCACGATATCTTTCCTCCACATGTATTAAAGATGATTCAAGTTGGAGAAGATGCTGGAGCTATGGATGATATGCTTAAAGAAATTGGAGACATGACAGATGCTGAAGTTCAAGATAAAGTTTTAAAGCTTACAGCAACACTAGAACCGTTAATCACTGTTGTTATGGGTGTAATGATATTAACATTGGCCCTAGCTATATTTTTACCTATCTGGGATATGTATGAAGCATTATCAAGAGGATAGTTTTATATTTTATTTAGTCAGTGGCATATTTTTTGCTGTATTAAATTAAATTATCAAACAAATCTAAATTTAAAGTATGTGTCTCTTTTTTAAATCGCTTTACAAATGCATTCATAAAAAAACCGGTAATTCTATCGCTGAATTCGCAGTAGTAACAGCCATGATGGCGACTCTAATTGCAACCGCTATGCCAAAATACTCCGACGTTATGGAGTATTCCAAATATCGTAAGGCTGAAGAAGAAATGGATAAAATATTAGCAATGGCTAAGAATTTTTATCAAACCACTGGATCTAAAGAAGGTCGCGGCAGATTCCCAGGACAGGATAAATACAATATGGCTGTAGGTGGATATCTACATGAGATTGATCTTATCAATGGTCTTGATAGCCTCACAACCTATTCTGATCAAGAAGGAAAAAATTGGTGCTCAATTTTTGGTATTAACAATGAAAAATCTCCCATGAATCAAGATAGCTACTTTGTAAATGATACACTAATTAGAGATGAAAATTGCCAAAATTGTCCAGAATCAAGAATGGCTGGACATGAAGCCTGGTTACATCTTTTTGGTGATGAGCCACTCATTAGCCCCTTCCAGGATGGGCACTTTATCTATGCGGTTATTCCTGGTAGCGGCACTGGAGATGATGCTGATTCTCCTGTATTATATATAGCAGATGGTGAAAATCCTCGAGATTTTTACAAGATGCTTAAATTCTAAAAATTCAATAAAACTACATTCTAATTT
>MDTE01204549.1_pt1 | contig 17790 bp, 27 predicted proteins | sample 811231 | NCBI WGS metagenome assembly MDTE01 (sample SAMN05326651, study PRJNA326480) | marine metagenome | isolation source: seawater | place: Indian Ocean: Red Sea | collected 2010 | reverse complement strand
GCGGCGGCGTTTTTCAGGAGGTAACTGTTCCAGGTACGTCATGTACTCTGGTTCTACCTCTGACACTTTTGCTATGTGGGTCTCCTGGCTAGGTATAATAGCAAGACCTACCTCAGGCTTGTCTTTCTTTTCACTTCCCATGTTGTCCCTCGTCAAATTTAATTTGGGATTCAAGCTCATTCACAAGGATGGTAATATACCTTTGTCCCTCCTTAGCCATACTTAAAAGGTCATTTCTTTCCTTAAGATGCAATTGCTCTAGTTTTTGCAATAAAGTATAGGCTTCAGGATTATCTTGATCTGCAGCTATTTTATAACCGTAAAGAGCAGCTCGTTTCAAGTTGTTCCCAAAATTAACAAACGCTTGAAAAGCGTTAGAAAGATCGTATAAATCTTGGTTCATTTTATATCTCCGCAATGCTCACATTGATCTCTGTTAATATCTAGCCTATGGAGGTAATTATGGAGGAGGCCGGTTTTGCAGGGTAAAACCTCAGAAATATCTTGGCAATAACTACATGTATAGAAGCCATCGATACGTGCAATCCAGTTATGTTCACACTGGTCTTCAAGAGACCTGAACAGTCTTGGGGGTACACAATCCATAATATACTTTAATAAGTCATAAGCTGGACACCGTTCATCAAGAGGAAAGTCTGAAAGTGAACAATCTGTGTCTAATGATTCGTTTAAAATAGTTATAATAGTTTCTTTAAGAGCAATTTCTTGAGACCTTTGCACGTCTGAGTCATGATAACCACAAGGATCATCTTCAGTAACAGGGACTCTGCAAAGAGTGTTGTTCCTGGTGAGATGGTTGCAAAAGGTAGGGTCAGCGGGAACTTCTACTTCGAGTTCGGTTGGGTCGCCTTGAGTTGGGTCATCATTACCGGTAGCCATAGTATCAATCTCCTTTAAATAGGTGTTAAACCATCCGTGCTCCGGACACAGATGTTCGAATCTAGGGATAAACAATTTACATGATACACCACACTCAGGACAAGCAGCTTCTAAACCTTTGGGAGAATCAAGATGGTGCAGGTTTATATCAGTAACACGACGGCGAAATGGCCGCCGGGTCAGACGAGCTAAAAGACAAACTACTATTATTACACAAAATATTTTAAAAATTGTCATTTATTACCCTTGGGTAGGAGTATATCCATAAAGAATGACAGAATCAAGTTCTAAATGCAAAACATATATGAAAAAATAATATATAAATCCTAGTGATACTAGGTTATTTATTAATGGTAGAGAACAGTGAATAGTTTTTTGCCCACCCCGGTCGAGTAATAAGACTTTTTTATTTAACGAGCGTTGGTCGCATATGACTTAATAGTTGTATGTGATGCTTCTGCCTTGTCCCGTTGACTCATCTAGCGGACAAGTAGTAGGTTCTCACCATTGGTGATACCGGAGTCAGTTACGTTCTATCGTAAAGGTAGCAACGAGTAAGATGTATCCTGTTCAAGGATGTGTATGCTGTACTGTAAGCCCTGTAATAAGGCATGAACTACACATTCGGATACGTTGGTATAAGCCCTGTAACAAGGCATCCACATGCTCACCGCTATTGAGTAGGTAGAATGGGAACACAATAAACAACCCCTCTGTATAGGTAAAGCGACTAGTTCTCGCGTACTACACAGCACTGTCGTGAGATAGTACTGTGGTGTGGTGCATGACCACACGCTAGTACACGCCTATGTAGAGGGCAACGCTGGAGGTATTTACTGCTAGTACTGAACACACTAGCTGCCCATGTAAGAGGGCGCCTCCATGTGTGTATACCGTGCATATCAATAACGGTGTACGATCCCTACGTGGGTAGGGGTGGGCTGACCTCACTGGGCCTCCTTCAGTGAGAGATGCGTATGAATAAAGTACCCACACCTTGTTAGGTGAAGCATGGGGGGTCTACTGCAGTAGGCCTCCCATGTGGATCCGCTTTCTAGTTCGAGCAACAGCAGGCCTCCCATGGTGGGTAGGCACTGCATTCACATCAATTCTCCCTATGAGGGAGGAAGGAAAAGGTAAGTCATGAACAGTTCAATCGTACTTGATGCCTATGCTATGGCAGGGCAAAACGCTGAGATCTTCAGCAACTTCATCCTCGGCCTCTACGGCCTCTTCGGGCTCTTCATCATCACCATGGTGGTGGGCTCCAACTTCCAGGGCTTCCGGGCTTTGGTCAACGGGTTCGTCACGAGCATCCAGCTCGGCCTGAACATCTTCACCCGCAACACGGTGAAGGTGGCTGGGGAGGAGTTCCCCAACACGGTCAACATGGAGGAGGACGGCCTTCTTGAGCGTCACGCTCGTCACGAGTCGCTTGCTGGTGAGCTCAAGCTTGCTGGTGACCAGTTCAACGAGTCCGTGGAGTGGGTTGTTGCCATTCCCGGTCGTGTCAAGAACTGGGCTCTCAACGCTTTGGTCTCTTCGGTGGCCTTCGTGGTGGAGTGTGTCTTGGCTCTTGAGGAGATGGTTGCTCAGGCGGCCAACTGGGTTGGTACCAAGATCGAGGCGCTGATCGAGGATGCCTCAATCTGGTGGAACGGGCTCTTCGTCAAGGAGGTCAACGACTCGGATGAGGACGAGATCATCGATGCTGTGTACGAGGAGCCTGTCTCCAAGTACAACTGGCTCCAGCGCATGCTCGGCTTGGACGTCATCACTGAGCTCTTGATTGAGATCAAGGATGAGAACAGGGAGATCAAGGATCTGCTTGCCAAGAACGAAACACCGGAGATTCCTTCGGTCGTCGTTGACGAGGACTACATGGCTACGGTCAAGGAAGTCACTCGTGGTGGTGCTGCTCAGGTGTTGTCCATTGGATACATCGAGAACGCCAAGTGGGAGGACCTTCGGGCTCTCGCAGTCATCTACGGTGTGCTGAAGGGTCGCAAGATGCCGAAGCATACGGAGATGATGATGCTGGTCGGTCGTGCTGTTGACGAGCACAACCACTGGGGTCGTAGCCCTGTTGAGGTCGCTGCAGAGATGCAGCTGGCTGCATAGGTGAGCTGAATTGAATCGGTCGAGTCCTCTCCTTCGGGAGGGGGCTCGGCCTTTTCTTTTTTAATGGCTATCTTTGGCCCAATAGAGCCTTGACAGGCAAATGGAGAGAAAGATGAAGAACTTCATCATCGCAATCGCCCTAACCCTTATCACCCTGACCACTGGGTGTGCTACTACTGGCATCCAGGTCCAACAGGAGGTGGGAACACCGGAGTACTCTCACAAGTGTGAGAATCCCAGGTACATGCACACCATCAGCTGTCGTGCTCATCAGATGCGTGTTCGCATGGCTCAGATGAAGAAGGACGGGAGGTGCAAGGAGACCATCAAGAAGGTGGTGCAGGGAAACCGTACCGTGACTCGCACTCTTACGAAGTGTGAGTAGTTTCTAAAGCTCTGGTCCTCACCTCTTCGGAGGTGGGGACTATCTTTTTTTAACGGCAATTCAGCCCAGAGAAGGAGAGTGTCATGTTTATGATTCGAATACCATCTTCACAAGGTGGGTTCTGCTACCTCGGTAGGTGCAGGATGGGAAGGATGGCGGTGGGTGCTAAAGCAGCACACCTGCCATTGCGGGAGGTCCTCCCGAAGGAGTTCTTCTTCGATACTTGGGGTCAGGCTGCTGCCTGCCTCAAGGAGGAGAAGGAGGATCTCAAGTACCAGGCTCCCGAACTCTTTCGAGGGGGAGCAGAGTACAAGAACGGACTGATCCAGCGCATGGACAAGGCTGAGATCGTCACGATCTGGAGCTTGTCCTAATCGAGAAACGCCCTGGCATGCGGCGTTTAATAAATAGCATGCCACTCTTTTCTTTTTTAACGGCAATTACGCCACAAAAGGAGAAGCTTCATGTTGATGGACCGTCTGATCAAGATCGTGGATACCATCCCCGTCATTGTCCTCATTATCGTGGGCATTTGTGGATTCGTGAGCTGGGTAGAAACTGGGAGCGTTATTAACGTACCCGACACCTGGGAGAGCCAACTCAACAAGGAGTAGGCATACTAGAGGGCAGGCATCCCAATGGGAGCCTGCCACTTCTTTTTTTAATGGCAATTCCGCCTAAAGAAGGAGAGTGAGATGTTTGAGAAGTTTATGACAGCGACAGTGCTGGCAATACTGGGACTGGGCTTTGCCTGGTTGTTCGTGACGGGACTCGACGGCGAGATGCTCGTGGAGTGTCATCAGATGCAGCAGTGGGCTGCTGAAGGTCACGAGATCAAGGTACCAGACTATTGCTATGAGCTCGGTCTCGACCGGTAGAAGAAGAACAGGCAGGGTCCCCCACATGGGTGCCCTGCCACTCTTTTTTTAATGAGCATAGAAGGTATGTCATGTCGATATGCCAGCTCATAAGGAGTAGTGTAATGAAAAATCGCAATAGCAATCTGAATATTCCTGGTGTTTGTCTTGATGCAGCTGCGGAGATCCTTCGGGTTTCCCGGAACCTGCAGAAGGGACAGCCTGAGACCAACAGCCTCACTGATCCGGACAGTGACATGACGTCGATGTACCGCGAGCCCGGTCGTGTGTACATCCCCGTGGAGCAGCTGCCGAACGAGCAGATGTCGGACGTGGAGTTGCTCGCCAACGGTGAGTTCGGACAGTAGTACGACCAGATTAACAGCTTCGGCTGGGGTGGCCATCCTTCGGGGTGGTCACCTTTTCTTTTTTAATGGCTAATAGCAGGGAATGTCTCTCTGTTATTCTACCACAAGGAGGTAAGCCATGAGTGAGAAGAAGAACAAGGGTGCTTTTTGGAAGGTGATGCACATCCTGTTGGTCATGTGTCGTGACTTTGGGGTCAAGGGTCAGAAGCCCGTGATCAGCAAGGACAAGACCAAGGGCTACAGCGTGGATCCGTTCACCAAGGAGCTTCGAGAGGTCTTCATCTGTGCTGTGTCCGGGTACCTGACCTGGCAGCACCCTGAGACTCGCAAGGGTGAGAAGGGTGGCAATGTCCAGTGTCGGTGCACCGGGTGCACTGCTGCTCGTTTCGAGTACTACGGTGCTTGGGAGGAGAAGCAGTTCCAGGCCAAGAAGGCAGCGGCGGAGAAGCGTGAACTGGCAGAGCGTCGACGCAATGGTGGTGCTTACACCGTCAAGCGGCGAAGCGATTCGGCCACGAAGGCGGAGACCCGTCGCTACCTGAAGGAGCAGAAGGAGCAGAACCAGTCCAGCGGTGGCACGTTGGCGGCTCAGTTCAACAAGCTGGGTTACAAGCGGGACAATGATGGCAAGGTCCGTCGTCGTAACGCCAAGGGCAAGTTCTGCTAGTCAGAACGGGCTCGCTGCAGGGGAAAGTCGGCCACCTTCGGGTGGTCGGCTTTTTTCTTTTAATGGGCAATTTTGCCCCTTGAAAAGGAGAGTTGAGATGACAGATGAACAGAAAACCGGTGACGAGCCTGTGGTGAAGCTCATTGATGGGACCAAGGTGGTCCGCTACAAGGGTGGCACCAGGAAGAAGAACATCCGGACGAAAGTTGCTGTTGAAGACTACGAGCTTCAGCAGAAACAGCGTGAACGCGTTCGGGTGGAAAACGAGACCTGGGACGAGGCCAACCAGCGTCACATCTTCGAGCTTCGTCGGGGAATCAGAAGGAGGTAGAGATGATCAAGTTCTTGATCAAGTTCTTCCTCTACGTGTGGTTGTTTTTCATGCTTCTCTTCTGGGCAGCCTCTTGGCTGGACTGGAGAGACAGAATGCCTTACCCAAAGGATTGCATCAAAAGGGTTGGTGAAAGCCATCCCTACTGCAATCCCTCGGGTGGAGCAGTAGATGCTTGTAAGAGCATCATCCAGCAGGAATGCTTCCGCTAGAAGAGGAAGGTAGCCTTACGGCTACAGGTCGGGGTCCTACGGGACCTCGGCCTTTCTTTTTTTAATGGCAATTACGCCTATGAACGGAGGTCAGTGCCTATGGCATGGTGCTTACACGGCGGTCCACTGAGATGGTGGACCGACAAAGCAGGAAACAGATACGGAGCTTGTCGGCTTTGCGAGGAGATCCTCGTTAGAGCTGGCAAGCGTCAACCCAAGAAGACCAAGGAGGTTCCTAAACAACTCACACTCTTCCCTTTGGAGAAGTAGTAGTGGGGGAAGCGGTCTAATGGTATGACATGGAGGCGGGGCTGCAAGGCCCCCCTCCATCTTTTTTTTAATGGCTCTTGTTGGAAGAGTCTAGCATGGTGAGACTTGGTGCGCCAAACCGTGTGAAATCAACAGCACTAACAAAGGAGGATGGCATTATGAGTGAAAATACTCAAAACGCCAAAGGAGAGCCTGTCTTGGCGAAAGTCAGGCAAAGGCTCGAGAAGACGGTCAGAGTTGTTTCTCAGTTGCTGGGTCGTGCCAGCTACCCCACTAGGGTCGCACAAGGGTTGTTGTATACTCTTGCGCGTACTGGGAAGCCCCGTCTGAAGGTCGCAAGGGCCGTGGGTCTCCCCGGTCTGATCAAGTTCGTTGTGGAGAAGTTGCAAGACAGCTTCACTCGCGGGATTCACGTCCCCGTGATCCATTTGCGAAACGAACAGGATCGTGACGACCGAGGCCAAAGGGCACCCATCGGGATGAATATCATCCGTGCTGCTTATCTAGCTGGCATGGTGATACTCGGTGGGAAGCACATGTACGACAGGCGGCTCCTGCCGTTGTTCGCTCGTACGTTCCCCAAGGCCGTGGATGGTGCAGCCTACATTCGTGGGCTAGGCAGTCCTACCATTGGTAATGGTACTTTCGAGAACCTGCCAGTGGTGATGAAGGACATTACCTCAACCAACGCCAAAGGTGAGGTAATCCATGCGGGTGCTGATGGGTCTGGAAGGATCCACCCGGCTCACCCCGTCTTCGAGCGCATCGGTGGTGCTTGTCCCATTCAGATTCGTATGTGGCATCCCTTGCATGGGGTGTTCATCAAAGGCATCTTGGTGCCTGATGATCGCTGCGTTGATGATGAAGGACGTCCTACGATCTGGGTCGATTGGCTTCAGATCAAAGGAAAGCACAAGGACCTTGCTAAGGCAAAGTGTGGTCTGAAAACTGGTGCGTTCGACCCCGTGACTGGTGTCCTGGTAAAGCCGGAGTTGCTCGAAGAGAGCATCGTCGGTGAGGGGTACTTCATGGGGATCCTGCAACGTTGGGATCGTAAAGGGACGATCAAGTGGTGCTTCGAGATCCTCGAACGTGTCGAGGATAACAACGCTAACCGGAAACGGGTGGTGTCGTTCGTGAGCAAGGCTCTCCAGGAGCTGGAAGATAAAGGTGGCCTCTATGGCATCCTCGCAGACAAAAGCGAAGATGATCAAAAGCTGCAACTCATCATCCAGTTTGCTGAGAAGCTGAGTGAGCGCTTGGGTGTCTTTGTTGACCCCCTGAAGGTTCCATTCGTGTGGGACTTCGTGCAGGACGAATTGCAGCGGAAGCTCTACCATCTCCGACAAGGGGCTGGCAAGAGGTCGCTGCGGTACGTGGCTGTGTTGGATAACGGTGTGCCTCCTGGGCATATCGTAATGCGGCACCTGCATGATGGCGGAGAGTGGCGCTTCCATCATGGTAGTGAAGTGGCTGTTACTAGGTTCCCGATGATCCTCCCGCAGGCTCTCAAGGTACTTAAGGTCATTGACGCCAGGAAGTGTGGTCATCTGAGTCACCTGCTTACCAAGACCGAGAAAGGTCTGGTCGTTGCCCCTTGGGTAGCGTACTTCAACGAGGCTGATCTCGTGGATGGGATGCAGGGAGATGACGATGGTGATACGGTTCTAGTCGACTACGACCCTGAGGTCGTTGAGATGTTCAAGAGCCGGATCGCACTGATTCCGGGAACGGAGTCAGATACCTTCCTCATCGAGCCTGGTAAGGTGGCGGAAAGCTGGAAGTCCGCCGTTCAGTTGTGCGAGAAGATCCAAGATGCTGTCGATGGCAGCTTCAAGGTCGGAAATGGTGACTTCATTGTCTCTCCAGAGGCTCTGAAGATACTAGGCACGGACGGTCGGGGTCCTGTTGGGCAGTTGACGTATTACTGCTCCTTGTTCCTTGCTTTGAACATGCGTATGCATGCGCTTGCGTGTGCTGTCTTGATCCAAGAGGCTATTGATGCTGCAAAGCACATTATCCTCAATTCGGACCCGGCCAAGTTGGCTGATGTTCGGAACTGGGTCAGGGACGCTGAAGGCCGGTGGGAACCCATTGGCTGCAAAGCAGAGGTTGACGGGCCCTGGAACGACAGCAACGGTCACCTTAACATGGAGAAGTTTGCTTCTTGGGTTAGCCATTGTACTGGCAAGACCAAGATGTCAGACGTCTTGACCTGGCGACCTGTCTCGGGAGAGAAGAAGATCCGCGACGGAGAAGTGATGCGGCCTAGTGTGAGAGGGTCAAACCTCGTGCACTTCTGTGCTGCTACCATGGACACGTTGTGGGCTGCTTGGAAGAAGGACAACATCAAGGAAAGCCCCACGGTGGAACTTGCAGACCTTCTCCCACAGGCGTTGGGAATGTCAGTGAAGTCGGCTAATCCCGAGTCTAGGTCTTACAAGGACCTTATGGCCAAGAGTGGATTGCCGAAGTTCGGTGCGAATGTCCGGAGTATCAGGAATGAAGGCCTGGAGCCGGAAGAGCGCAACGCCAAGATTGAAGCTGAGCAAGACCTGCTCGTACAGACTCTTCGGGGTCTGAGCAAGGTTGAGCTGCTGACTATCTGGGTGACCGAGCACACAGTGGCTAAGTTCAAGCCAGAAGGTCGCAAGACCAACGTGAATCGTGCCTTCAGGGCCGTCACGTTCGAGGGATCTCCCATTCTGAACGAGCTTGGCATTGAGATGACCTATCCTTGCCAATACCTGGCAGGCGGTGGACTGGACGCTTTCTTCGAGAAGCTACAGGAAACTGTCAGTCAGGGTGAGGAACAGGACATTCTCCACGCTGTGGTTCACTGGGCCAACCATGCTGAGGACCATGCGGAGTTGGTGGGTACGCCTGCTGACGAGTGTGATCACTGCAGGGATCTCCTGCGATCCAAAGTGGTCAATCACATCCGCACGAGCCGTGAAGGCAAAGGCAAGGAGTTTACTAGTCGAGTTGCAGATGTCTGCAACACGATGAACAACTTCATGCAAGAGAAGGGCAACTAAGTCCTTGGGTGGCGGCATCTCCTTCGGGAGATGCCGCCACCTCCTTTTTTTTAATGGAGTGTCATGCATGGTGTATGACAACCATTCAACGGCTTTACATTAGGAGGTAAGCCATGTACAGACGAGCGAATCAATCGTTCTTGATGGATCCTGTAGCAGCTCTCAAGTTGCTCAAGCTTTGGGTGTGGATTCCGCCAGAAATCCTTCAGTCCTCTGTGACTGTGGATGGACGACGCCACAACCTCAAGGAGTTGAGTGAGGCTCGCTTCAAGTATCGCAAGGAGTTCTGGATCCCAGTGATGCAGAACTTCAATCTCGGTACTGCTGAGGCGAACCAGAAGCTGGCTCAGGAGCTGTGTCTCAACTTGTTCTTGAGGACTCTCCCTCTGCTCCGAAAGAACTCCTTCGGGAATTCGGAGTTGAGGAGTGGACTCACGTTCGATACCAACTGGTACCGGCGGAACAAGGCGATGGCCTTTCAGTTCTTCCAGACTCTTCAGACTCGCAAGATCGAGAGGATGGATACTGAGTGGGAGTGGCATGAGTGTGCTATTGGTGGTAGGCGGATCAAGATCTTCGAGATCGAGACCATGGCTATCCCGGTAGCTCCTGATGAGTACACTCCCGAGCTGCTCTCTACGACTCCTGCTGGAGATATCGTGGACGAGCAGACCGGCTTCTGCGTGGACATGGGAATGACTGAGAACCCTTTCTAACCTGAAGGGGTGATCGATCAAGATTAAAGTACCACCTTCGGGTGGTACTTTTTTCTTTACTCTATTTATGACAGTACTCCGCTATAGGATGACTCCGCCCCCATAAGATAACATAAATAAATAACGTGCCTGACGGCACGAGTTCTCTGGAGCACATGCTTTGCAGTGTTCCGCATAACTATGGAGACGGGCGAGGTGGCACCTTGCTCTCAGTCCACCGAGCTGACTCTCGGGGTCGCTGGAAGCCACGGCTTCTGACTACTTACGGCGAGATGCTGTAGTCGGAGGCCGCCAGCGGAGGCACACGCTAACTCTCGCGTCCCTGCGTACGACGGTACGCAGGGGCCATTTTTTTATAAATAACGTGGCGGACGCCACGACTACGGTGCAATATCACTCTTAGGACCTAAGGAGGTCACCGTGACGAATGGAAACTGGAGCTACTCCGAGTGGAAGAAGCGAACAAACGCACCGACACCGGCTCAGCTCGCACATAGGTCGATTCACGACGAGGTCGCCCGCAACCCCAACCTGTCCTGGCACAGCAAGGACGTCCCGGTCAACGAGTTCACCCTGAACGTCCACAGGCCGGTCATCAACAAGCGTTAGAAGCGCCCCTGCGTACGACCGTACGTGGGGGTTACTTTTTTATAAATAAATAACGAGTCTAACGACTCGGGTTTGGCGGACTCACAGCAAGGAGGTAGCGATGGGCCAAAGTATGGATCAAGCACGTCAGGTGCTTATGTCTGATCTGGGAAGTACCCAGCAGGCACCACAACCAAAACCGATCATCCGGAAACAGACAGGACTCCCCAAGGGAGTTGAGCGTATCTTCACTCACAAGTTCGATACCAGTGGCAATAGTCTTGCCCTGTACCGTATTGAGGGGAGTGATGGCACTGTCACTTATAGGGTAACCACCAAGTTCGCTGATGGTACTCTTGTACGTGATGATCTTCAGAAGTGGGAACTTGCTCGTAAGCTTATGGGTAAGAAGCCTAAGGGAGAATCCAATGGGTGATCTATTTGTTCTTTTGGGAATTGCGTGTATGTCGTTGTACTTGTGGGGTCAGTTGGCTGGCTCCCAGCAGCAGAACATCCGTGATGGTGCTGTCAAGGTTCGTGACTCCGTGAAGGAGGCGATCCACAAGGCAACCGAGTAACTTACACCTACTCCCCACACCGACCACCTCTCCGGAGGTGGTTTTTTATTTCTCTCACAATCCCTGGAGGTATGAAATGAATTCTCTTCTCAACTTCACTTGCTACTGCATTTTCTTTGCGGGAGCAGTGTTCGCGTGGCTTGTGTGGTACTTCCTTTCCTTTTGCCACCCGCTATACTAATAATGGAACTCTTACGAGTTCCAGGTTTAGGGCAGTCACTCTCCTTTGCCTTTTCGCAATCGTAGAATGCGACACATCAGGTCAAAATACCGGTACAACCGGCGGCCTAAGACTCCAGAAGTGGCGTGAGCTGGTCGAAAACAAGACCCTGGACGAGGAGCCATTTAACCGTGATGACTTGATCACTGTAAAACGGTCTACGAGTGGAAGACTGAAATCCACAACAAAACAGCTCGCCATCCCAGGAGGGGTATAGAAGACATAAGTCTGATAATCACTATACTCCGCAAGGCATGAACCTGGGTGACTCTCCTCTGGTACCATTTAGGTAGCAGAGGAGAGTTATTTTTTATAAATAAGGGATAACGTGGCTGACGCCACGTTCCCCTAAGGAGGTGACCATGGATGAATACTTTACACCCGGAGAGCTGGCATATATGCTGGCAGTAATCATATTAGGGGTGACATGGGTCATTCCCTGGTTCCTGTAGGAGGAAACATGGAAAACGAATTCGACCCGAAGACAGATCCGCCAATCATTTTACACACAACCCAGTATTATCTGGCCGCCATATTTGGTGTCTGGATGGCATACTGCATGTTCCATTAGGAGGGACTCATGGAATTTAAGACCATTATTCTTGCTATCGCAGGTTTCGTTATTGGAATTTTCGCTGTTATCGGTGTTACGAACACCATCAGCGGTAATGGACAAAACGGTATTCATGTGATTAGTGAGAACGCCGTTTACATTGCCGGAGAATCTTGTGTTATCAACGCAGGGCTCGACCGTGCAAATGATGACATCTTGAGTGAGGCAAGAGATTGTGCGGAACTCCACGGAGCATACCGAACACTCAGGCACTTCGATGAGAAGAATGCCAAAGAACTCGCAATTGTGGCTGACTAGGCTTACCTCCTTTGTGAAGTCAACCACTGGGGACCCCTTCGGGGGTCCCCTTTTTTACTCCGCCATAAATAAGGCCCCCCATAAATAAATAAGGGGGTCTGACGACCCCCTCCTGAGAGGACTGTCCTGTCGGCCAACGACTGAGGCAATCCGAAGCATAATGGATGCTGACGCATCCAACTTGTGTGGAGTACCTGTTGGAGGTCACTCGCTAACCAAAAAGCCTTAGAGGAGGTCTTTATGGCTACTAAGAAGGCTCCAGCTGCACCTGCGGCTGAGGCAAAGCAAATCCCCTGGTGGGGTAAGGTTCTCGTTGGAGCCTTGGGTGTGACTTTGATCGCAAAGTATACTCCCATTCTGGAAATTATGACCATGTTCTTTTACGTGGTGATGATTCCTATGATGCTGTTGGCCGCCGTTGGTCTCGTTTCTGCTGGTACCCTTGAAGCAGTTTCGAGTGGGTGGACTAACACTGTTCAAGAAATCAATCGAAGGGTAACTGAAAAAGTCAAGGCTGCGGCCTAAGACAGGAGGACATATGTCTGCAATTAATGAAGCTGCTGTTGGCAAGGCCATCGGAGAGGGTTTCTCTCTGAAGACCTATAGCAACGGCAACATCCAGGCCACGATCAAGGACTTGAAGTCCACGGGGCCCTACGACGTGTGTAAGCAGTTGATTGCTGCTGCTGATGCACTCGTTTCCGCCGGGGTTGTCACCAATCCCAATGACTGTGTCCGTCTTTCCTGGAACACCCAGAAGAAGGACGAGAACGGTCAGGACGTGTGGAAGCCGTATCCTCAGTTGTGGGTAAACCAGCCGTCGAAGACGCAGGTTGCCCTTGAGGGTAATGCCTCTCGTGTGGAGAGCTTGGAAGCTACTGTTGCCAATTTGGCGACTGCAGTCCAGGCCATGCTGCAGGCCAACACGCCTGCGGCTCCGGCACAGCCCGAGGCTCCAGCTACGGAGCTCCCGGCTGCCACGGACCACCCGTTCTAAGATAGGACTAAACCCCTGTTCACCTGTAAAGGTGGGCAGGGGTTTTATTTTATAAATAAATAACCAGATAACGTCGGACTGCTTACGCAGCCCTCCGCCGTGGCCTTACCCTCCCTACAGGATAACCAAAAAGAGTCAAATAACTAATAATAGAACACTCTATAATAAGACATGACTCTCACCCCCCCGACAGGGGGGACCTTTTCCCCGATAGGGGAGAATTAGAAGAGGGGTATAAAGAAAAAGATAACCAAAAGAAAGAAACTGGAAAATAGAACCAGATATTTGAAGATATTGAAAAAAACTGGAAATTTGGGAACAAAAGGGGCCCAAATCAAACTATTTCCAACATTTTCTGGAATAATCAAGAAATATGTCCAGATTTCCAACCTATTTGGACTTTTTTCTGGAAAACTTAAACCCACTTACGGCAAAACAGTCTCAGCAGGCTAACGCCTGCACTTCTAAGGAGTGTACATCCTGTATGCTCTAATCGGGTATGGGTATCCTTACACCATAATCCCAAAGTCATGTGATGTTCTTCACAGTCACAAGTAAGGAAAAGGACAACGTTCTTATGAGAATAGACGGCGGTCAACTATCTTATACCTTGGTATATAGTTAGCTTCACCCGTAGCTATTGAAATTCAAACATGGATATCTAATGTCGTTTAACCGAAGAGGACAAAACTCTATAGACTTATGTTTATAGAGACAAAACCTCTTCACTTTTAGCTCTGCCCCCCCCGATAGGGGGAGTTTCCTTTTACGGAAAGAGAGTAAAAAGATATCTATAGGAAGGTCTGAAGACCCTTCCCACTAAAATTATACATACCTCCAACGGTCTCTTTAGTACTTAATAGTACTTAATATTAAAGGGTTATATGTTTGTGCTTTCCATTTCGTTATCCCTGGATACCCCCATTGGGGCCCTGCAAACGAGACAAAATGCACCGGAGTGAGCAACGAAAGCGCTCGTAATCAACCGTGATTACTGGTTTTTTGGCTTAATGCGAAGAAACAGAATATCACAAGAGGGGTCAGACTTGCTCTGGCTCCTCTTTTTATTACATAAACCCTCTTAAACAAAAAATGCATTGAAAATTGTATTTTTTTTCTTACTGTTATCATACTGTCATATTATGATAGTATTAGAGTATGGAGATCACCATGACTGACAACGACTGGATCATACAATATGAACAGCTCAAGTCTTGGGCTGAATCAAAGAACTATACTGTAACGGAAAAGTGGGGAGTAGAAGACTGCATAGTATTTGAAGATCAAGAGATCTTCATCAACTCACGTTGCAAACCAGAAAACATGTTCTATACACTCCTTCATGAGTGTGGACACTATCTACTAGACAAAGCAAAAGAATCCTTTAAGGAGACCCATCCAGTGTATCCCTCTGAGGTAACTGATGGAAGGATAGAAAAGTCTACAGCATATAGAGTGTGTATATTATCTGAAGAGCTAAAGGCATGGGAAAGGGGTTGGCGGCTCGCCAAGCGACTTAACCTGCATGTAGATCAACAAAACTACCATAGATGCATGACAGATGCACTATGGACTTACGTTATAGACGTTACTAAAGATATCAAAACCCAAGTGATAACTACCGACCCTAACGGGTCGGAGTCCGACAGCAGTAAGGGCGAGGTCTAAACCAGTCTGGATGATATTACTCGTAGCCAGCAGTGTATGACTGAGCCCTATCTGCTATTGATCAGGACGAGGAGGAACACATGGGTAAAGTAGTAAATCTCTACAAAGAACCATACGACGTATACATAGGACGACCAGGAAAAGGTCAGACCGGTTACTTTGGTAACCCAATTACAGTAGGCAAACCCTGTCCACTGTGTAACCAAACGCATAACCTAAGCGATACTCTTATCTGTTATGAGAGATACCTTAGGAATAGAATCGAAACAGACGAAAGATTTCGCTTAGCAGTGAAGTCACTTCAGGACAAAACACTGGGTTGCTTTTGCAAACCTAAGCCTTGTCATGGAGACGTACTATTAACAGTAGCTGGAGAGCTAAATGACCATTCGTAAACTTGGTATCATTCAACCCCAAACAGTAGAGACTATCACTAATCACCTTGCTGATAAGATGGATAGGCTCGCACCAGATATGTCGAACTATGCTCGTAACAGACAGCGTTACTGGCTTCAGCATGAGTGGGACCTGAAAAACAGGGAGTTTATCCCTGCTATCAGAGATGAGAGAATCTGGAATTACTGTAAGCATTGGATGCCCGACGCAGATCTTGGCTTGGTTGTCTATGGCCCTATCGGTATTACTCCGCATAGGGACGACAGCTATGCAGATTGGCGTGGAGTTGGCATCAATCTTGGAGAAATTGAATCTTGGTACTACGACTGTCAGTACCCTAACTATTACTGGACACGGGACAAGAACCCTAGTGACCCTGTAAATTATCAAATCCCTGTGGGTGGAGTCTTTGAGTTCAACACAAAGAACCCTCACGCGGCGAACAACCCGGCTAAGGATAGGTGGGCTATCTTTCTCTGGAAAATTAGCAAGAAATTTAGAGCTCAGTTCGAGCAAGAAACAGAGAGGTAGGCTATGAGTAAGAAAAAGAAAACTAAAAAGATTAAAACCAGGAGCATGCCAGCATTAGGTATGATCCTTAGAACTGGAAACCACTCTGGGTCTCACCACAATAGAGACCACAGAGTAGAAAAAGCTGGACTAGACAGAAAAGCTAAACATAAAAGATCCCGAGGAGGATATAATGATGGAGAAACCGCTGAGTACTGAGATACTCAACTCAATCCCCAAGCAGATCTTTGTGGTGGCTAACCATATAGCAGCTGCTGGAGGTAAAGCAGTCCTGGTTGGTGGTAGCGTAGTAGATCTTCTGCTCGGTACCACTCCAAAGGACTGGGACATCGAGGTGTATGGAGTATCATACGATACTCTTGTCACCAAGCTGGCAGATTACGATCCCAAAACTGTCGGCAAGAGCTTCGGTATCATCAAACTCTCAAGAGAGAAATGTGATGGTATCGATCTCGACATCAGTGTCCCTAGAAGGGATAACCGTGTTGGAGTAGGTCACAAAGATTTCGATTGTGATCTAGACCCTACCATGACGCCTAAAGAGGCAGCGATGCGTAGAGACTTCACGATCAATAGCATGTATATTGATCTGAAAGCTGGAACACTTGTGGACTACTTCGGTGGACTACGAGATCTCCAGCGAGGAATTCTATCTGCTACAGATCCGGCAACCTTCGTAGAAGATCCGCTTCGAGCACTTAGAGCTATGCAACTGCTTGCCCGTAAAGCAAAGGTAGTGGATCCAAGCACGATGGCACTAATCCGCACTATGAGGGGTTCATTCCCCCACCTCAGCAAAGAGAGAGTTTACGAAGAATTTCGTAAGCTTCTCATGTTTGCTGACAAGCCGAGTATTGGCTTGAACTTTCTGAGAGAAAGTCTTTGGCTTGAAAACTTCCCTGAACTTCAGGTGCTAATTGGATGTGATCAACATCCTGACTGGCACCCTGAAGGGGATGTTTGGACCCATACACTTGAAGTAACAGACTCAGCAGCATATGCACGAGATAAAGTCGACCCTGATTGGGCCGAAGCATTTATCTTTGGGGCTATGCTACACGACGTAGGAAAACCTGAGACAACCGTCTTTCCCGAGATGGTAAAAACAGGTGACTTTCCTGCGGAACGTCTATGGACGGCGTGGGAGCATGATACGAAGGGTAGGGTACCTGCCGAAAGTTTCCTCAGAAGGCTAACTGATGACAAAAAGCTTATTCAAAGAGCTGTTGACATCGTTGGCTTTCATATGCAGCCATACAATCTCTTTCAAGGCGAAGCTAAAGCAACCGCATACAAGCGGCTACACAATAAACTCAGACTTGATGTCCTTGGTTGGATGTCAAAGTGTGATTGTTGTGGCCGACCTGACCGACACATCTACAAAGGATGGCCTTACGGCGACCCTGACCTAGAACATGATACGTCGGCTCGGTGCTTTGATTACTTCGCTGAGTTTGGAGAGAAGCCAATTCCAAAGATACTACAGGGTAGACATCTTGTGAAAGCAGGACTACAACCTGGACCTATCTTTAAGATTGGTTTGGATGCAGCCTATGAAGCACAGCTTGAAGGGCTTACCGATGAGGATCAACTTCTCAAGGTAGCTCTACGAGCCTGCCAATAGGTGGCGGATCCCCCTATAATGGGGACAGAGTAAACTGTTCAAATCCAAAAGGGATCATGTTAATCTGGCAACAGTGACATGAGGCTTAATTGAGGAAGCTGTCCGGGGTTGGAGCAGCAGTACTCTTGAGCATGGCGAAAGTCCCTCGGTAGGCTGACGAGACCAAGGCCTACATTTTTAACAACTATGGTATGGAGTATCCTACTAACACATCTAGCGGACCATAGTTGTTTTCCTAAAATGGAATAAAGAACGTACAAACCACTAGTGGTAACCATTGCTAACGCGGCCAGGTGAAAGCGGCTGAAATTGATGTGCCTTCGTGCATCGTTCGCCAGCAATGCATAACGGAGGGTCAACGAAGTTGGCTCTCCGTTAATTTAATCTTGAAGGATAAAACTATAAATGAAATACAGAACTAAATCAGATAGAAAGCTAGAACTATTCGATAG
>MDTE01021901.1_pt1 | contig 17803 bp, 18 predicted proteins | sample 811231 | NCBI WGS metagenome assembly MDTE01 (sample SAMN05326651, study PRJNA326480) | marine metagenome | isolation source: seawater | place: Indian Ocean: Red Sea | collected 2010 | reverse complement strand
CCAATTTAGTTGGCATGCCGATTAAATATATCATTGCAGGAACCATTAAAAATGCTCCTCCTACCCCCATTATTGCAGCAATAAAACCTACAACAATTCCCAAGATAATTGGGACCAAAGCACTTTCATATACTTGCGATTTTTTAAACCGCATTCTGAAAGGTAGTCCGTGTATCCAATAATGAGTATGTAATTTTTTTTTTATTATTACCTTTTTTTTAAGTCTATCAATTTCCATAAGCCCGTCTCTAAGCATAAAACTTCCTATGATAGCAAGAACATACATGTAAGCTAAGGTTATAACTAAATCAATCTTGTCTATGCCTTTAAAATATCCAAAAGTTAACATTCCAAAAGCAGTTCCAATAAGACCACCTCCAATTATCATCCAGCCCATTTTAAGATCCATAGTCTTCTTGAACCAGTGGGTTAGAGTACCCGAGGTAGATGATGCCAAAATATTATTAGCTTCATTTGCGACTGCGTATATTGGAGGTATTCCCATAAAAATTAAAAAAGGAGTCATTAAAAAACCTCCTCCAACTCCAAACAAACCAGACAAAAAACCTATTATAAAACTTACGAAAAGTATTAATACTACATTTATTTGAACTTCAGCTATAGGTAAGTAAACTTCCATTTAAAAATCTTTAAATATAACTATTCCTCGATATAATAATTGTCAATATTTTAATATATTAACTTGATTATATTAATTGCTAGATCTATATACTGTAGAGGAAATTTATTATGTCAAAAAGATGTGAACTAACGGGCAAATCCCCTTTAAAGGGTCATAAGGTCAGCCATGCGAATAATAAAGCGAAGAGGAAATTTTTGCCAAATTTAAAAAATGTAACTTTTAAAAGTGATATTTTAAAAAGAAATATCAGACTTCGTGTTAGCAATTCTGCTTTAAGGACAGTAGACTATAAAGGTGGATTAGATTTTTATTTAAAATCTGTAAAGCCATTTAAATTATCATCGAAAGCAAAAAAACTTAAAAATAAAATAATAGCAAAAGCTTAATTGTAAATGATTAAAGTAAAGGATCGCTTTTTTTACATTTTAGCATTATTCATGGCTATTGTTGTTACGTTTTCAAATTATCTTGTTCAATTTCCAATACATTACGGAGGGCTACAAAATATACTTACATACGGAGCTTTTAGTTATCCTGTGGCCTTTTTAATAACAGATTTAGCAAATCGAAAATATGGTAAAGTAATTGCCAGAAAAATTGTATACTTTGGTTTTATTCTAGGTGTTATTCTAACTTTATATTTTGCTACAGATTTTTCAAATTTGATATCAAAAAGAATTGCAATTGGATCTGGAATCGCATTCCTAACAGCACAACTAATCGATGTACAAATATTTGACAGGTTAAGAAAAAAAACTTGGTATGTAGCGCCACTAGCGTCTTCTCTATTTGGTTCTGTTATTGATACTTTTTTATTTTTTTCAATCGCATTTTATGGCACCGAAATAAATTGGCTAACTTTATCTTTAGGAGATTTATCAGTTAAAATATTCGTTGCTATAGTTATGTTAATTCCATTTAGATTTTTACTTTCGAGAATTAAAGATATTTCTGCTACTGAAAAAAAAATTAGTGTATAGTTTTTTTGCTTTTTTCTGAGAAAAGTTTTGTTAATTGATTAATCATGACATCACCTAACTCTTGTACGTCCACTATTTTTATTGCTTTTTTATAGTATCTTGTTACATCGTGGCCAATGCCAACGGCTAAAATTTCGATATTTGAATTTTCTTCAATCCATTTAACAGTTTGTTTTAAGTGTTTTTCCAAATAATTTCCTGAATTAACAGATAAAGTTGAGTCATCAACTGGTGCTCCGTCAGAGATAACCATCAATATTTTTCTTTCTTCTTTTCTTGATGTTATTCTTTTAAATGCCCACAGAAGAGCTTCACCATCAATATTTTCTTTCAACAAACCTTCTTTAAGCATCAAACCAAGATTTTTCTTAGACTGTCTCCACGGTTTGTCAGCGGATTTATAAATTATGTGTCTCAAGTCATTTAATCTTCCTGGGTTTTGAGGTTTGTTTTGTAAATTCCATTTCTCTCTACTTTTTCCACCTTTCCAATTTTTAGTAGTAAATCCTAATATTTCTACTTTGACCGAACACCTTTCCAAAGTTCTTGATAAAATGTCTGCACATATTGCGGCGACAGAAATTGGTCTTCCTCTCATTGATCCTGAGTTGTCAATTAAAAGCGTGACAACAGTATCTTTAAATTCAGTTTCCTTTTCCATTTTGTAGGACAAAGAATGATATGGATCAGTTATTATTCTAGATAATTTTGATGCGTCTAGCATTCCTTCTTCTAAATCAAAGTCCCAAGATCTATTTTGCTTTGCTAATAGTTGTCTTTGTAGTTTGTTAGCAAGTTTAGCTACTAGGCTTTGCAAACTTGTGAGTTGCTGGTCAAGATTTTTTCTTAATCTGGCAATTTCTTCTTCTTTTTCCAATTCTTCAGCATTTTTTATTTCGTCATATTCACTAGTAAATACTTTGTACTTTTCTTTTTGAAAATTTTTTTTATTTTGTTTAACTTTGCTTGGATCTCCAGTAAATTCTTTTTCTTCCATTTCATCAGAATCCATGTCTTCATTTAAGGATTCGTAATTACTTTCTATAACATTGGGATCAGAGCTATTTTCCTGTTGTTGTTCTTTTTGATACATGTTTTTTTCATCATTTTTTTCTGAGGAAGAAGTATCTTGTTGAGATGTTTCATTTTTTTCTTCTTTTTCTTTCGAATCCGTGTCTTCAAAATCTAAATCTTCAATTAAATTAGCTATTGCTTGGCTAAATTTGCTTTGATTTTCAATGAGTTTATTTAGCCCTTTTAATTTATGGCTTAAGTTTTTATTGAATGAATCCTTCCAATAACTCAAAACTTTTTTTGTAGTTTCGTTTTGTTTTATTTTAAAAAAATGATTTCTTAAATATAATTCGAAAGCTTCAGTGATTGGAACATCTCCTTCTGTTCGAATTTCTTCAATTTTTCTATCTTTAAACTTATTTTGGTAGGATTGAATTATATTATTTTTAACCCCTCTTAATTTATCAGATCCAATTTTTTCATATCTAATTTTTTCAGCAATAGAGTATAATGCCTTAGCAACCGATCCATCAGGTTCGTTTTCAAGGTAAATTTTTTTATTTGTGTATTTTAACTTTAGTGCTTCAGAATCTGCTAAAGCTCTTAGATTAGTAAAATCTTGTAACTTTTTTAAATTTGCTATTTCTGGCAAATTCAAAGAATTTTTTTCTTCGTTTAAATTGTTACCAAATTTTACTTGAAGATCAAAATTTCCAGAGATAGCTTTAACTGTAGAAGAGACAGCAGATTTAAATCTTTCCTTTAGAAACTCTTTTTCATCCATTGTAAAATTTATATTTTAATATTTACTGAAGATTCTGGCAGATCTTCTCCAAAACATCTTTGATAGTATTCAGCTATAATGCTTTTTTCTAGATCATCGCATTTATTTAGAAAGGTTACCCTAAAAGCGTAACCTACATCCTTAAATATTTCTGAATTTTCTGCCCAGTGTAAAACTGTTCGAGGACTCATAACTGTAGAAATATCACCGTTAACAAATCCTTTTCTTGTTAGGTCTGCAACTTTGATCATGTTTGATACTATTTCTTTACCTTCCTTTGTATTTAATTTTTTAGATTTTGCTAATATTATTTCCAGCTCTTTATCAAAACTAAGATAATTTAAAGTTGTAATAATATTCCATCTATCAAGTTGTCCCTGATTTATTTGTTGAGTACCTTGATAAAGTCCTGTTGTATCACCCAATCCTATTGTGTTTGTGGTTGCAAACAATCTAAAAAAAGGATTTTGTTTTAAAACTTTATTTTGATCCAATAATGTAAAACTTCCTTCTTTTTCCAAAACTCTTTGTATTACAAACATGACATCTGGCCTTCCAGCGTCATATTCATCGAATACTAAAGCCACAGGATTTTGTATTGACCAAGGAAGTATACCCTCTTTAAATTGAGTTATTTGTTTATTATCTTTAATTACAATTGCATCTTTTCCAATTAAATCTATACGACTTATGTGGCTATCTAAATTTACTCTAATACATGGCCAATTCAATCTCGCAGCTACTTGTTCAACATGAGTTGATTTTCCTGTTCCATGGTAACCTTGGATTAAAACTCTTTTATTAAATGAAAAGCCAGAAATTATTGCTAAAGTAGTATCTCTATCAAATTTATAATTACTGTCTATATCCGGAACATATTCATTTTTTTTTGAAAAACCATCAACTTTCATTTCAGTATCTATTCCAAAAATTTGATTTACAGAAATTTTAATGTCTGGGGCCAATTCAGTTAAATTTGTCATAATCGCTACTTTCTCATTAACATTAATCTTAGATGGCTATAGGCCATTGTTATTTTTTTCAACTTGTCTTCAAATTCTTTATTACCTGCGTTTCTATCAGGGTGGAATTTTTTTACAAGTGTTTTAAATTTTTTCTTTATTGTTGGCCAATCAGTACTTGCTTCTAAACCCATAATTTTAAAAGCCTCTCTATCTTTTTTATTTAATGTTTTATAGCTTGAATTCCTTAATATTCTATCTTCATTAAAAAAATTAAATTTATCGCTTAAAGCATTGTTCCAAAGAATATTAAAAAAATTGTCCGAAGATCCAAATTTTTGAGTGGGGCGATGCCAAGTAATATCTGATTTTAAAAAACTTTCAATTTCTTTTTGTGACATTCCATCAAAATAATTCCAGCTATTGTTAAATAATTTGATATGGTCTTTACATAACCATTTATAATTTTTACTATTATCCTTCTCTTGCGGAGCTTTAAATTTTCCGTTTTGTTTACAATTTTTCCATTCGCAAACGTTTTCCATTGTTTAAAACTATTATATGCTTTAATGATTTGAAAGTAAAACCATGAGTTTTTTAGATGAAATCAAAGATAAAATAAATAAAGAGTTTGAGCCAGAAAATATAATTTTGATAGACAATTCCAGTCTTCACTCAAAACATAAATCTTTTGATGTAAAAAAATTTCATTTAAAATTAATAGTACAATCGAAAAAGTTAAAGGAAATGAATAAGATTGAAGCACATAGGAAAATTTTTTCTATTTTACGAGATGAAATGAATAGTAAAATACATGCCTTAGAAATTGAGATAATTTAGTTTTTTAGTAGTAAGAATTAAGAAATTTTTTTATTTCTTTTGAATCTACTATTTTTCTTTTAGAATTTGTTGTTTTACCTATTTTATCTATCAAAATTAAATTGATTTTTTGATCCAAGTTTTTTTTATCTTTTTTCATAAAATGAATTATTTTGCTTACGTGTGCTTTTTTAAAATATTTTTTAATATTATTCGGAAGTTCTAATTCTCTATAATGTTCTTTTATTAAAGATAATTCTTTAAAAGATAGCAGTTTTTTTTTATAAGACAATTCAGATGCTATTATCATACCAAGAAGCACAGATTCACCATGATTAATTTTTTTTGAAAAATTTAAAGCTCTCTCAAAACCGTGAGCAAAAGTATGACCAAAGTTTAAAATCATTCTTAGGTCTTTTTCTTTTTCATCTCGACTTATCACTTTACTTTTAATTTTACAGCTTTTAATAATTGCATTTTTCAGATAAAAAATATTTTTTTTATTAATTATTTTTTTTCCATTTTTTTTAAGCCATAAGAAAAATTTTTTATCTAAAATTAGTGAATGTTTTAAAATTTCACCATAACCAGCAACTATTTCCCTTTGGGGTAAGCTTTTAAGTGTAGATATATCACTAAGTATAAAATCTGGTTGATAAAATGTACCTATAAGATTTTTGCCCTGACCTGAATTAATACCTGTTTTGCCACCTATAGAAGCATCAACTTGAGCCAAGAGAGTAGTTGGAACATTTACAAATTTTAATCCTCTTTTAGTAAGATTTGAAACAAAAGCAGACAAGTCGCCCGTTACTCCACCTCCTAAAGCAACCACGCAATCAGATCTATTGAAGTTGTTTTTTAACAATTGTTCAATAATTCTATTTGCAACTTTTAGACTTTTAGCTTTCTCATTTGCAAGTAGTTTATAAATTTTAAGATCAAATTTTTTTAAAGATTTAACTATTTGTTTCAGTAAGAATTTTGGAATCTTGTTGTCACAAACTATGCATATTTTTTTTACTTTTGGAAGATTCTTTTTTATCAAACCACCAATCGAACTTAAATTGTTATTACCAAAATAAATAGGGTAAGATTTACTTTTAGTTTTAATAATTAATTTAATGTTTTTCATAATAAGTTATAATTTTTTTAGTTATACTTTCTTTGCTCATTTTATCACAATCAATTTTGTAGTTAGCAAGTTTATAAATATTCTTTCTTTTAGCATATAACTTTTTAATTTTTTCAAAATTATTTTCTTCATTTAATAATGGTCTTTTTTTATTCCATTTAGTTCTCGCACTCAGCTTTTTTAAATCATTATCTAACCAAATAGATATTGCATTTTTCAATATTATATTTCTAACTTTTTTATTAATAAAGGCTCCCCCGCCTAAAGCTACAACACAATTGCTGTTTTTAAGTAATTTTAATATTTCTTTTTCTTCTACAAGTCTAAAAAAGTCTTCTCCTTTAATTTCAAAAATTTCTGAAATTTTCATGGCGAGTTTATCTTCAATTATTAAATCGGTGTCTATAAATCTCATATTTTGTTTTTTGGCAACTATTTTACCCAAAGTGCTTTTACCAACACCCATCATTCCCAACAAAACAAGGTTTTTTTTCACAATTGCCTGAAATATTAAATTTGATTTTTCACAATTTTGTCTTAATTTTCGAGTGTAAATATAAATTAATAATTATGCAACTCAGATTAAAACCAAGAACTAATAGAAATTTTATAAGCAGAGGTTTGATATTCAAAACAATATTAATTTTCTTAGTTTTCTTTTTAGGAATATTTTTGGTTGATAAAATTGATTTTCCGACCCCAACCAAACCTATCAAAAAAGAAATTAGCAATGAAAAGCTTAAAACACTTAAATAAATTAATTAGTTATATCTTTTTTATATACATAATAATTTTTAAATTCACAATTTGTGTTGCAGCGGTAGATATTTGGGAAAAGAAAGAAAATAAAGCAGAGACTCTTAGCCAAGATAATGAAGAGCAAGATATTATAATTGAAGGCCCCACACTTTCTGATGATTTAAATAAAGTAACTATAAAGATTAATGAAAATGAAATTGAAGATTCAAACAAATCTGTTTTTGGTATATTTGACCCCGAAAAAAATAATTTTAATTTAAATATGTGGTCTGGATCAAATGGAGATGATATTAAAAAAGTTCTAAAAAGAATTGAAAAAATTAAACTTTCAAAGTTATCTGAAGATTTATTATTTAAAGTTTTATTTACAAACGCATACCCGCCACAAGTAAATTTAAGTTCTGAAGAATTTTTGAAAATAAAAACAAATTGGTTAATCAAAAAAAACAGAGTTGAAGATTTAGAATTATTTCTTCAGACTAACCCCGAAGTAGGTCAAGATCCTGAAGTCATAAAATTTTTAATAAATGAATATATTTCTTCTGCAAATATAAAATCTGCATGTGAGAAAGTGAGTTTCATTGATCAAAAAGTTCAAAATTCTTATTTAGAAAAATTTACAATTTATTGTCTGATCAATAATGAAAGAAAAGAAGAAGCCCAATTAGTTTTTGATTTGCTAAAAGAAAGAGGATTTGAAGATAAATTTTTTGAAAATAAAATGAATTTTTTATTAGGTATTTCAGAAGACACCACACAAAAAATTATGGATGACAATCTTTTAAATTTTTATTTTTCACACATAACAAGCAATGATTTCCAATATGAACCTAATGAAAAAACCGATACTTATATATGGAAATATCTTTCTGCAGCTAACCTAATTCAAATTGATAATTTTGAAAATGAAGATGTGATATTAACCTATGAACAAGCTGCTGCAAAAAATTCTTTTGACAATAATGAAATTTTTAAAATTTATTTAAAAATGGATTTTAACTTTAATCAATTATTAAATGCTCAAGAAATTTATAAAAATTTACCAAACTATAAATCTCGGGCTTTGATCTATCAAAGTATTTTACTAAGTGATGATGTTGAAAAAAAAATCAGTCTAGCGCTTTTATTAAAAGATTTGTTTATAAAAGATAAACTTTTTAGTATTTATTCAGATGAATTATCTAATATTTTGAGATCAATTAATACTGATGAAATTTCCGAGGATTATTCTGATTTAATAAAAAAAAATTTAGAAGAAGATTTAAGCAAAAAAGTCAAGTTTGATAACGAAGTAATACATAAGTCTAAAATTATAAAGCATTTTTTAGATAATAATGAAAAATTAAGTAGAACAGAAAAAGATTTTAAATCAGTTTATAAAAAAATTAAGAAGAATAAAAAATATTTTATCTCTATTAAGGATATTATTGTTTTGGACTCTCTTGTCGCCGATGGAATTGTCCTGCCTGATGATTTAAAATATGAAACACTTTCTTCAGGGTTGACGGTTCCAAAAAATTTGGAAGAGCTTGTTAGTCAAAACCAGGTAGGCTTACTTATGTTAAAAATGGTTGAGATAATAGGTGAAGACAGTATTAACGATCTAGATCCAGAAACAATATACTTTTTAACAAAAATATTAAATGAACTTAATTTAAAAAAAATAAGAAATAATATTTTAAGTGAAGCTTTGCCACAGAAAGTTTAACCATTACTTTTAAGGAATTTCAATTACTTGACTATAATAGTTATATAATTTATCCATATTTATATGGCATTAAGACAAATATTAACTGAACCAAATAAGATTTTAAGACAAAAATCATTACCTGTAACAAAAGTTGATACTGAATTACAAAGACTCATGGATGATATGCTTGAAACAATGTATGCAGCGCCCGGAATTGGTTTAGCAGCTATTCAAGTTGGAATACCTAAAAGAGTTATTGTTATAGATATAGCCAGAAAAGAAGAGCCAAAAAATCCAATGTTTTTTATCAATCCTGAAATTATTAATAAGTCAAAAAATAATTCATCTTATGAAGAGGGATGTTTGTCGGTTCCAGGACAGTTTGCCGAGATTGATAGACCAGATAAATGTCATTTAAAATATTTAAACTATTATGGAGAAGCTAAAGAAATTAAGGCTGAGGGTATGTTGGCTACATGTATTCAACATGAAATGGATCATTTGGAAGGAATATTATTTATTGATTATTTATCAAAGTTAAAGAAAACAATGATTATTAAAAAACTTTCCAAGCAAAAAAAACAACTTGAAAGAATTGTAGTTTAAATTCAATAATAGATTAATGTCACTAAAAATAGTTTTTATGGGAACTCCCGAGTTCTCAATCCCTACCCTTGAAATGTTATTAAAAAAAAAAATTAATATTTTAAAAATTTATACACAGTCACCTAAAAAATCAAAAAGAGGTCAAAAAGTTAATATTTCTCCTGTTCAGGAATTTTCAGAAAAAAATAAATTAAATTTTAGAATTCCAGAAAAATTAAATACCGATGATGAATTTAATATATTTAAAGATTTATCACCCGATCTAGTAGTTGTAGTTGCCTACGGTAAATTAATACCAAAAAAATTTTTTAGTATTCCAAAATTAGGTTTTATAAATATCCATGCATCCTTACTACCAAAGTGGAGAGGCGCAGCTCCAATACAGCGAGCTATGATTAACGGTGATGAAAAAACAGGAGTAAGCATCATGAAAATAGAAGAAAAACTAGATAGCGGTCCAGTTTTGTCATCGGAAGAATTAAATTTAAATAAAAGCGATACTTTTGGTGATGTATATAAAAAACTTTCTGTAATGGGAGCCGAGTTACTTTCAAGAAATTTAGAAAATATTGAAAGTTACAATACTAATATTATTAAACAGGACGAATCGAAAGCAACATATGCAAAAAAAATAAACAAAAACGAAACCCAAATAAAATGGAATTTAAGTGCAGATAAAGTTATGGCTCACATTCATGGATTGAGCCCAAATCCGGGGGCATGGTTTAGTTATGAAAATGAGAGATATAAAGTTTTAAAAGTTAAAAAATTATCTATGAATGGAAATTCTGGTCAGATTTTAGATGAAAATTTAATTATTGGATGCAAAACGGAATCCATTCAAATATTAGAAATACAACGTGAAGGTAAAAAAAAACAAAATATAAAAAATTTTTTATTAGGTCAAAAGATTAAAAAAGATACTGTTATTATTTAATGAGAAGATATAAAATAAAAATTGAATATGATGGAACACCTTTTGTTGGGTGGCAATTTCAAAAAAATGGACTTTCAGTTCAAAAAGTATTGGAAGATGCAATTTTTCATTTTTCACAAGAAAAAGTAAAAGTGACAGGGGCTGGACGAACAGATTCTGGAGTGCACGCTTTAGCACAAATAGGTCATTTTGATTTAAAAAAAAAAATAAAAAAAAAATTTTTTTTAAGAGGGATAAATCAACACATCGGAAATAAACCTGTTACAATTCTAAGTATAGAAAAAGTTAATAAAAATTTTCATGCAAGATTTGATGCCAAAAAAAGAACTTATCAATATATAATTATCAACAGACAATCGCCTTTAACATTAGAGAAAAATAAAGCTTGGCAAATTCGTAAAAAATTAAATTATAAAGCTATGAAAAAAGGAGCAAAATTATTAATTGGAACTCATGATTTTTCAACATTTAGGTCATCTTCATGCGGAGCTAAATCACCAATTAAAACTTTACAAAAAGTATCAATAAAAAAAAATAAAAATAAATTTATTCTAAAATTCACCTCAAAATCTTTTTTACAACAACAGGTGAGATCGATGGTTGGATGTATTAAATATTTGGGCGAAGGGAAGTGGAGCCAGGATGATTTTACAAAAGCATTTAGTTCAAAAAGTCGTTTGAAATGTGCTCCGCCAGCACCATCCTGTGGCTTATATCTGAAAAAGGTTTTATATTGATTTTAATTGAATACTTTTAAGCAATATACCAAGTTTTCTAGCATCAGGACTTTGCAAAATATCTAGCGGTGAAGTTAAGTTAGAAAATTTTATATCGACTTTATAAGAATTATTAATACTTTTTTCTAAATTTAAAACTATTTTATCAAGTTTTTGGATTTCATTTAGGTTATATGTTTCCTGCAAATTATTGTTAACAAATATATTAAATTTTGCTTCTTCATTATTTATTAATGAAGGTAAAGTTTCTATTTCTAAAAAAATATTTTTATCTTCTGGGGTGATGGTTTTAAATAATATTGTTGATATATAACCTTCACTCCACAGGCCGTCATTTAAGAAATTATGTGTCCAGCCTATTCCAAAATATTCATTATGTCTATTTTGTGTTGGTATAATTTTTTTATTTAATTCTATTATAGGAAAATTAATTTTATTATATTCAGCTATATCATTTTCACTCATTTTATTTTTTGCGTTTGGAATAATGATCCAGAAATTATCTCTTAAAAAAAATCCTAAATTTTTTTGCTTAAAATTTTCTTTTATATTTAATAAGTGATTTTTTTTCCCAATGATGTATGGGTTATCGTCAATAATCCCTTTGCTTAATTTAGTGTAAAGCTTATATCTACTTTCAGCAGCTTTTTTTCTATCATATCGACTCAACCAAAAAATATCAGTCTTCACATTATTTTTTGATAAGTAGTATGCTAATGGTTTATAAAGGTCAGTAGCATTGCGGACATAAGTAGTTTTTAGAATTTTTTTATCTATTAAAATTTCTTCCCAGAATTTATCTGTTAAATTTAAAACATCAGGTTGGAATTTTTTTGAAAACAATAATTGTTTATAGCCACTAGAGGTATCTATAATTTGAACAAGCAACAAAATAAATAAAATAAAAATATTTTTTTTTAATGAAATTCCTTTAAAAATCAAAATGATACAAAAAATAAATATTAAATAGTAAGAGGGCCAAAATAATCTTCCAGAAGTTCTTAATAAGCTTAATAAACCATATATATGTTTATTAATCTCAAGATGTATGAGTTCGTAACTTCCAAAATGAATTTTATTTGAAAGAGATATTAATAAAAATAAAAAAAATAAAAATATGTAGATTTTTTTATTGTAAATTTTAACTAATAATTTTTTTTCAGATTTATAGTCTAGAATTATTAGGCATATTGCTAGAATGGCTAGTAAAATTACTCCTAGGCCAAGATAACTAAAACCCTCATACTCACCAATATTGCTCGGCAAATCTGGTAAAAATAATGACCATGTTTCAAGATTTAGAGGAGCGTTTTGGTAAAAAGGATCTAAGATTCCTAATAAATTTAATTTTGTAATTCCATATCCGACCCCCAAAGTTTGTATCGTTGGTATCATGAAATACCCCGATAAGTACATTGTTAAAAAAACAACAATGAAAAAGATTGAAATTTTTTTTAACAAATACATCAAATCTTTTTTTGAGAAAATTTCTGATGCAAAAAAAACTGAATAAATTATTATACAACTTGCGGCTATATAAAAATGAACTAGCAAAGCGCACGCTATTAGAATGTTCCACAATATATTTCTTAGCTTTTGTGATTGAAAAGTTTGTATATAAAAACTAGCTAATATTAACCAATGACCACCCAAAGCAAGATGAAAAGATAAACGATAAATAAATATTGGTGAAATTAAAAAAAAGAAACTAGCAATTAATGAAAAAGATATATTATTTGTATAATGATTTATAAGTTTAAAGGAAATAAAACCTTGTAAGAAAAAACATAAAAAAATCCATAATGAAAAATATTGAAAATTATAGGGCAAATAATTTTTAAATATTTTAAAGAAAAAAGCTAGCAACGGTATGGAATCTGAATATATTATTGAACTTGAGTGCTCTAGGCCATAGGTAGGATTTGATCCTAGTGGAAATCTCCAAGCGTCATTCTTAAAATAGTTCCATCCAACGTAGTGGTGGATCATATCGCTATTGTGAAAGATCCAATCAATACTGGTAAAAGATATGTTTTTAAAACCTAAAAATAAGATAGTAAAAGAGAAAGCAACAACAAAATAGAATAAAACAGTAGCATAATTTATTTTCGACCTGAAATACTCCATAATATTCTTGCAAAATTTCTTGTTACTTTATACTAAATATTTATATTAAATAGTATAATAAAAAATCAAATTTTTTTATTAACTGAATTTTAAACATCTCGTTATGAAAATATGTTTTGTGCTAGCTACAAGACCAGAAATTATTAAAACTTCCCCGGTTATAAAAATTTTTAAAAAAAATAAAATAAATTTTTTCTTAATTCACACAGGCCAACATTATACTAATTATTTAGATAAAATTTTTTTTAGAGAACTTGGTCTTGCAAAACCGAAATACAATCTTAAAATTAAATCGAAAAATCCAATAAATGAAGCGGAACACACAGGAAGAATGATGATTAAACTTGAAAATATTATTCTGAAAGAGATGCCCGACATTGTAATAGTACATGGTGATACAAATACAACGCTAGCTGGCGCTTTAACAGTCAGCAAACTATTTACTAAAATAAATTTTTTAAACAAAAGAATAAAACTAGCACATTTAGAAGCAGGCTTAAGATCTTATGATGATTTAATGCCTGAAGAAACTAATCGAGTAGTTGCGGATCATCTATCGGATATACTTTATGTACCTACAAAAATATCTTTTAATAATTTGAAAAAAGAAAATTTACATCAAAAAAAAGATATACTAATTACAGGAAATACTGTTGTAGAGTCTCTGAGAGATAGTTTAAAAATTGCTAAAAAAATAAATACGTTAAAAAAATTTAAATTAAAAAAAAATAATTATTTTTTGACTACTTTGCACCGTCCAGAAACTGTTGATAATAAAAATCGATTAAAACAACTACTCAAAACTTTTGATAAACTTTCAAAAAAATATTATATGCCTGTAATTTTTCCAATACATCCAAGAACCAAAAAAAATGTAAAAAAGTTTAAATTAACAACTAAAAATATTTATTTTATAGAACCAGTCAGCTATGCTAATTTTATAAATTTACAAAAAAATGCTAAATTGGTTTTTACCGACTCAGGTGGGGTTCAGGAAGAATCGTGTATATTGCAAACTCCCTGTCTTACAATTAGAAATAATACCGAGAGGCCTGAAACAGTAAATGTTGGTGGTAATATTATTTGCGGTTATAGCCCTAATAAAATTATAAAGTTTGCCAATATTATGTTTAAGAAAAAGAGAAAATGGAAAGTACCATTAGGCGCTGGAAACACTAGTCAAATCATACTCAAGCATTTGAAATCAATCTTATAGGAAATGATATATATTGTATTGCCCGCTTATAATGAAGAACAAAGTATAAAAATTATTCTTGATGATCTTTACAATTTGTGGAAAGAAAAATTAAAAGAATATAAAATTTTTGTTATTGTGGTTAATGATGGATCTACTGACAAAACTGAGAAAATTGTTGATGATTATATATTTTTTTTAAGTAGTCAAAATTCATCTTTTTTTGTTAAAAAAATAACCCATAAAATTAATGAAGGTTTAGGAAAAGCAATTAAAAGTGGGTTTGAACATGTTTTTCAGATATCAAAAGATAACGAAATACTTATTACCTTAGATAGTGATAATACTATGCCTGTTGATTTAATCAGCTCAATGATTACCAAGCTAAACTCTGGTAAAGATTTAGTTGTAGCTTCAAGATTTATTAAACACGGAAAAACCGTAGGAGTACCAATAGACAGAAAGATTTTAAGTTATGTTGCTTCTAAAATATATAAAATATTTTTCCCAATAAATAACATTAAAGATTATACCTGCGGTTATAGAGGTTATAAAATAAAGCTTCTTAGAGAAGCGTCTAAGCAGATAACGCCCTTTTTCAGCGAAGTTGGCTTTTCTAGTATGGTAGATATTTTATTAAAATTGCAAAAGTTTAATAAGAATATAAATGCAGAAGAGTTACCCTTAACTTTAAGATACGATTTAAAAAAAGGTACTACTAAAATGAAAGTAATAAGAAATATTTTCAATTCTTTTATGTTAATTATTAAAAGAAAAATTTTTTAAAATTATTCTATTAAAGCCTTAACATGGTAATAGACACTTTCTTTAAGAGCATTTAAGTCATATCCACCTTCTAAAATAGATACAATGTTTCCGGCACAAAGTTCTTTAGCGTGAGCTATTATTCTTTTTGTCAAAGTATAATAATCTTGTGACTCCAGGTTAATTTGAGCTAATGGATCATCTTTGTGGGCGTCGAATCCTGCAGACAATAATATGAATTCAGGTTTAAATTCCTTAAGCTTTTTAAAAATAATCTCATAAGCATTTAGAAATTCATGGGATTTTGTTCCAGCGTTTAAAGGAACATTAAGAACATTGTCTTTACTTCCTTTTTCATTGGAAGCTCCAGAACCTGGATAGTATGGATATTGATGAGATGAAATATATAAAACTTTTTCATTGTCATAAAAAATATCCTGAGTTCCATTACCGTGGTGAACATCAAAATCAATAATAGCTACTTTTTTTAATTTATATTTTTCTAATAAATAATAAGCTCCAACAGCCACGTTATTATAAACACAAAAACCCATCGCTTTTTGTTTTTCTGCATGATGACCTGGAGGTCTGACTGCACAAAAAGCATTATTAAAATCTTTTTTCATTACTCCATCAATTGCGTTCAAAATTGATCCAACAGCATCTTCAGTAGCCTTTTTACTACCGGGAGATATAATTGTGTCGCTATCTAAAAAATTTAAACCCTGCTTAGGAAAGGAATCTTTTACATCGTTTAAATAGTTTTTATCGTGAGCGAATTCTAGGTATTTAAGATCAAATTTTTTTGCTTTTTGCCAGATTAAATTTTTATATTTTATTTTTTTTAAATGATCAATAATTGCCGTCACACGGTCAGATCTTTCAGGATGTCCTTGACCCGTATCATGATTTAAATAGGTATCTGTAGTTATAATGCAAGTTTTCAAATATTTATTTTTCTAATTTTCTTAAAACTGAAAGTTTAACACCAAGTCTGTTAACAGCAACAATATCTTTTCCAGGCCTCAATAGAAAACATGTAGATTTATTATTCACATCTGTGCTTAAAGTATTTATCATAACTATGTAATCTGCCTGCTCATAAGGAACAAAGGTAACTTTTTTTCCAGAATATTTATTTGCTAAATAATTTACGGTATGACGATCTCCACCACAGAAATCAGCTTTTATTTTTTTTAAGCTAGTATTTTCATCAATTAATTTAAATAATTCTTTATAAGAAGTAGCCCAATAATCATGTACATAAAGTTTTTCTGTGTTTATAAATTTAGTATGAAAAAAATTAGAATAATCATAGTGATAAGGAGTCAAATAAATAAATCTTTGCAAAAATAATAAGAAAGACATCATAATAAGGATGAAAATAATTTTAATGTAGAAAGATTTTTTTAGATTTTTTAAAATATAATAAAAACAAACTGCCAACAGCAAACTTAACCAAGGTACAATAAATAAAAATAATCTTATACCGTTATAAAGTTTAACCTGTAAAATTACTGCGAGCAATATTGGAAATAAGATTATAGAAAAAATAACTATTATTTTTTTATTAAAATTATTAAAATTTGATTTAAAAAATTTATTATCATTTTTTAAAAAAAATATTAAAGTTAGTATTAATATTAAAATATAAATTGGCTTTCTAAATATAAAAAAATTTAGCAAATATGTTCTAGGTGTACTATAGGTTTCGTAAATATTGCCATTTAACAATTCAAGAGTAGGTCCGCTACTCCATTTAATAGAATTGAAAATTATATTTAAAATCACTTTGGGCAAAAGTAATAAAGAGTGATGAATATGTGGCCAAGCTATTAACATTAAAAAGAAACTTATTAGTAAAAGAATCAGAATATGAAAAGAAATTTTCTTAAAACTTAGATGTTCCCGATATTTTTTTTTGTTCTTTAGTAGAAAGATAACTGCAGCAACTATTATTGGGATGGTTATTACAAAGAAAGAAATTCTTACACCCAAACCAAATCCCATGAATAAGGATGCAAGAATAACAAAGCTTAGATGTTTTTTTTCTATGTTGTTGCAATATAAATAAATGCTGTAAGCAAACCAAACTAACGCAAAGCAAATCATAGTATCTTTGGGATTAATTGACATATGCCCAAAAAAGAATGGGTTTAAAAGGCAAAATAGAACTGCAATAGATGCTATTTCTTTGTTAAAAAAATTTTTTGATATTAAAAACAAACCTAGTAGCGTCAAAAATCCAAAAGTTAAATGTATTAAATGTTTTATTTCTAGGATATTTGCAGGAAAAAACTTTAAAAAAAAATCAAGAATTACAAAATGAAAAGTATCGTATAATCCGGGATAATATTTATTATCAATATAATTATAATCTGTAAATTTTCCAAAAGTTTTTAAATATTCGGTTCGATGTGATCCATTAATGTGATGAAAAAATTCATCCCAAGACATTCCAATTGTGGTAGAGCAATAAATTGCAAATAAAATAAGTAAAGTTATTAAACAATAAGAAATTCTATTTATTGTCATAAATAAATTTTTTTTAGTTTTTTCCAAATTAAATTTTTAAATAATTTTTTAATATATTTAGGTATATATTGGTTAATTTTTTAAGATCCGATAATGAAACACATTCATCAACCTT
>MDTE01152283.1_pt1 | contig 17804 bp, 22 predicted proteins | sample 811231 | NCBI WGS metagenome assembly MDTE01 (sample SAMN05326651, study PRJNA326480) | marine metagenome | isolation source: seawater | place: Indian Ocean: Red Sea | collected 2010 | reverse complement strand
TTCAATTTTAGTAATTTTAACTTTTATTGATTGACCCAAAGAAAGAAGTTCTTAAGGTTTATTAATTCTACTCCAAGATATATCAGTTATATGAAGAAGAGCATCAACACCATTTAAATCAATAAAAACTCCCCAATCTGTTAAATTTTTTACTACACCAGTGACTATGTCACCCTCGTTTAATTTTGATATAATTTTATTTTTATCTTTATTTCTAATTTTTTCTATTATTGATCTTCTGCTAACAACAATATTTTTTCTACGCTGATCTATTTTTTCTATTTGAAAAGTTTGTGGAGTCTTCATAAGACTATCAAGATTTCTTACAGGTCGAACGTCAAGTTGTGAGGATGGGCAGAAGCATAGGCAGGAGTCTACTGAAACACAAAAACCACCTTTTACTTTTGAAATAATAATACCTTGCACCTCTTCTTTTTTTTCAAAAGCTTTTTCCATTTTTTTCCATGATTTTGCTCTTCTTGCTTTTTCTCTACTTATAACTATTTCCCCATGTTTATTTTCAATTTTTTCTAATAAAACTTCTATTTTTGATCCAACTTCAATTTTATCTATTTCTTTGGTTAGCTTAAATTCATCAATTGGTATTGCGCCAGAGCTTTTCAATCCGAGATCAACAAAAACAAATTTTTTTCCAATCTCTTCAATTATACCAGTAGCTATTTCTCCTTCTTTGAATTTTCTATTTATAAGATCTTCAGATAAAAGTTTTTCAAACTCTTTATGAGATTTCCCTTTATCCTGCTTTAAAATTTCTTCCATATTTTATTTTAATAACAATTTTTTCCTAATTTCTAACGACATTTTTTTTACCATAGCTTTTTTATTTAAAATGTCGGTGCGTATTATTATCGAATCTTTGCTTCTAATTAAAGGAGAAAAGCGTCTTTTAACATCAAGTTCATTACGTTTTTTTAGGGATTTTCTCACATCGGCTAGTCGAATATGCTTATTTGATCTTTTTAAATCCATCCAACGCCTATAAGCCGCTGTATTCAAATTACATTTGAAAAAAAATGAAATATCATATTTTGGATTTTTATTAAGTATTTTTGTTGAAATATCTCTTCCTTCTATAGCTACTTTTTTAAATTTTTTAGCAAATTTTTTCTGAAATTTTTTTAGTATATGTCTTACTTTTTGTTTTTTTGCAATAACTGAAGAAAAGCTACTTATTTCTTCAGTATGTAAATTTAAAGTATTTAAAAATTTATAATTTAATTTTGTAAATTTTTTCTTTAAAAAAAAAATTTCATTTTTAGGTTTATTTTTTAAAATTAAAAAAGCTGCATATCTATATAGCAAACCAGAATTTAATAATCTTAATTTATATTTCTTTGCGATTAATTTAGCACCCAAACTTTTTCCTGAAGCACTAAATCCATCAAAGGCTATACGAAGTTCTGATTTATTAATTGTTTTTAATCTCAACTTTACCTCCGATATTCTTTATTAGTTTTATAAACCCTGGAAACGAAGTATTTACAGTTTCAAAGTTATTTATTTTTAATTTACCACCTAGCAACAATCCTAATATAGCCCAAGACATTGCAATTCTATGATCTCCATTTGAAGAAATATTAAGTTTTTTGCTGATCTTAACATTTGGGTTTCCATATATTTTTAAACTATCACTAGTAGATTTAGTTTTGATCCCAATTTTATTAAAACCCTCTTCCATATTTTTTATTCTGTCAGATTCTTTATGTCTTAATTCATTTATTCCAGTAAATTTTGAAATTCCCTTTGTTAACGCAGCAATTACAAAAAGTATACAAAACTCATCAATAAGAAATGGAACTAATTTTTTTGAACATTTCACAGGTTTTAATCTGCTGCTTTTTATTATGATATCGCCTACAGGTTCTCCTGATATTTTTTTTTTGTTACGTATTTTTATATTAGCATTCATCTTTTCTTTTAAAATTTTTAAAAATCCAATTCTGGTAGAATTGCAAATTACATTTTTTATTATCAATTTAGAATTTGATGTCAAAAGAGTAAGGGCAATTAAAAATGAAGCTGAGCTTGGATCAGAAAACACTGTGTAATTAAATGCAGAAAGGTTTTTTTGGCCTTTTAATTTAATTAAGTTACCTTTTTTGAGTTTTTCAATTTTGATATCGGCATTAATTTTTTTTAAAAAAATTTCAGTATGATTGCGACTAGTTTTTTTTTCTACAACAGAGGTTATTCCAGGGGTAGAAAGACCGGACAAAAGTATTAAACTTTTAACTTGTGCACTACCCTTGCTCTCAATATGTTTTTGCGCAAGAGGCATGGATGTACCTTCCAAAATAAGAGGAAGAGTTGATTTATTTTTTGGATAAAAAAAACAACCAATTTTTTCTAAAGGGTTAATAACACGAGACATATCTCTTTTATTCATTGATTTATCTCCATAAATATAAAATTTACTATTTTGATTTGATAACAATCCACATATAAGTCGTGCTGTTGTTCCACTGTTTCCTACGAAAATCTTCACTAATTTTTTTTCGGCACGAAATGAATTTAACCCATTTCCATAAACAAAATAAATATTATTTTTTTTAATTATTTTCGTACCTAATTTTTTTAATACATTTATGCAGTTAAAGACATCTTCAGATTCTAATAGATTTTTTATTTTTGAAATACCAATACATTGGCTAGCTAGTAATAAGGCTCTTATACTAAGTGATTTATCCGAAGGAATTTTTATTATTTTATTATAATTATTAATTTTTTTATTTATTGATACAGAAATTTTTTTTTTCATTATAAGCTAGAAACTAAAATCTTCACCAAAATATAATTTTTTAGCTTCGGTTGTATTCACAATTTGACGAGGAGTACCATTTGCAATTATATTTCCATTAGCAATTACATATGCTCTGTCCACAACACTAAGAAGTTGAGATGCATTATGATCAGTAACTAATACAGCGCAGCCTCTAGCTTGTAATTTTAATAGTAAATGCTTTATATCTTGAACTGCAAGCGGATCAACTCCAGCAAATGGTTCATCCAATAAAAGAACTTTAGGACTATTTATTAAACATCTAGCAATTTCTGTCCTTCTTCTTTCTCCACCTGAAAGAGCGGTCGCTTTGATATCTCTTAAATGTGTAATTGAAAATTCAGCCATTATTTTTTCAACAATGCTTTTTTGTTCTTCGGGATTTTTTTTCACGATTTGAGCAATTCCTATTAAATTTTCATAAACAGTAAGACCTCTAAAAATAGAAGTTTGTTGAGGTAGATATCCAATTCCTATTTTTGACCTTTCGTGTATAGGTAGTGTTGTTATTTTTATTTTATCTAAAAAAATATCTCCAAAGTCAGGTTTTAGAAGACCTAATACAATATTCATAAAAGTACTTTTTCCAGTTCCATTACCACCAAGCAAACCAAGCATTTCTCCTTTGTTTAAACTAATATCAATTTTTTTTAATATAACTCTTTGCCCAAAGGATTTTCCTATATTTTTTGCAGAAAATATTGGCTTAGATTTAAATTTTAAAATTCTGAATTTTTTTATATTGCTCATTTAATTATTTTCATCTGTATCCGTTTATCATCAAACATTGAAATCTTAAAATATTTTTTTTCAAAATCGTATTCCACTTTATCTGCACTTAGATTTGAACCTGTAGGATAAGTTATATTTACATTATTATAAATTTTTACAGATCCTTCGTTTCCTATTAAATCTAAATTATCTGAAAAAATTTTTGTATTTTCATCAGTTGCACGAACGTTTTTTTTAAAAAAAATATCATAGCTAGCTTTATTATATATCCCCTCATCCGATAAAATATTGACCGCTCTGCCATCATTTAAATATAAAATTACATGCATATTGTTCATATAGATAATATCTGGTTCATCATTATCTATATAAGCTTTTTTAGATTTTACAGTAAATTTTTTGTCTATGTCATATATACCTTCATATTCCAGGCTCTCAAAATAAGTAGTATTATTATTTGTTTTTTCAATATCTACTGGAACTTCTTCTTGAATTTCTTTTTTTACTGATAATTTCTTTTGTTTAACATAGGGATAATAAAAGTATGTAAATAAAATTAAAAAAGAACCTATAATTAATAAAATAATTTGAATTTTTTTTTGACTTTTTTTCACTTAATTCCCCTAGTTAAACAATGATGCATATGGAGAACACCTACAACTTTTTTAATTTTTTTATTAATATCTTTTTTTTTTGCAACCAAAAGAGAAGTAATTTTTTTTGAATTCATAACTCCAATGGCTGAAAGGGCTGTAGCAGTATCATGAATCCAGTTTGGATTTTTTGTACAAATTTTTAAAATTTTTTTCTTATATAAATTATTTGCATTTCTTCGAATATCACCATCAGTTAAAATATTAATTTTACCATTTTTATCTTTGCAGCAAACTAATCCCAATTTTTTTTTATTCATTTCTTTTACAGCAGCAAGCATTTTTTTACCGGATCCAATTATAGGAATTTCATTTCCTTTTGCCATTATCTCACCAACTTGCACCAAGGCTGTTGCAAGCGTTCCCGAAGGATGAGTTGACACAAATTTTTTATTAGTAAATTTTTTTCTTTTCATTAAAGCAATTCCTAAAGCATCTCCAAAACAACAAAACATAGTAGTGCTTGCTGTTGGTGCTAAAGAAAAACCCGCCTCGCTTACTTTAGGCAATAAAATTTTTATATTTGAATTTTTAATTAACATAGAGGAAGATTTGCAGGAAACTCCTATAACCTTTAAATTAAATCTCTTAGCATATCTTAATATAGAGTTTAATTCTGACGATTCCCCTGAGACACTAAATATTAACAACGTGTCATCCTTTGATAGAAAACCTAATCCTCCATGCTGCAAATCATTTGCGCTAAACCCGACTGCAGGAGAACCTAAACTTGATAAGGTGCTTGCTACCTTCAGAGAAATTATGAATGATTTTCCAACACCAACAACAACTATTTTGTTTTTTGTTTTGCTACACAAGTTTACTGCTTTTGAAAATTGTGAAGAATGGTTAAAACTTGCTGATAATTTTTTTAGCGCTATTATTTCAGTTTTAACTGTTTTTTTTGCTATTTGTAAATCTGTATTCATTTAATGTTGAAATATATCTTCAGTAAATCCACTTTGATCTAATTTAATTCGTGTTTTTAAGAAATCAATACTACTTTCGTAAAGTTTTAATCTATTTTCCCTAACAAGCATTTTATATAATTCTTCTTTAATTTTATGTAAATATATCACGTCATTACTGCAGTATTGGAGTTGGGCGTCTGTCAACTCATTTAAATCTTTATTCCAATCACTACTACCAAGTTTTTTATCTAATTTTTTTCCACAAAATTCGTAAACCAAATCTTTTAAACCATGGTTTTGAGAATATGTTCTACATAACTTACTAGCTATTTTTGTATCAAAAATATTTTTTACTTCACATTTTAGAAAATATTCTAAGCCAGATATATCATATCTTAAATAATGGCCAATTTTTGTAATTTTTTTATTTTCTAAAATTTTTACTATATTTGGAGCATTATAGTTTTTTCGGTTGGGCTGCACTATGCAAGCATCATTGTTTCCCGTCGATATTTGAATAAGACTTAATTTATCACGATGAGGAATTTGAAGTCCAGAGCCCTCAGTATCTATTGATAGACTTGAGTATTTTTCTAATTCTTTTAGCTTTTCAGTCGAAATGTCATCTTGAAACTTATAAATTTTAGTCATACTTAAATTAATATATATACTTAAATTAATATATAATGTGTAATTAAAATGCAAAATAATCTGCAAATAGCTGTTTTTGGAGGTGCTGGTTTCCTAGGTAGACATTTAATGAGAGAGTTAACCAAGCTAGATTATAGAGTTAAGGTAGCTACGCGCAATCCATACCTAAAAGGCTTTTTGAAGCCTTTAGGAAATCCAGGTCAGATAGAGCTTATAAAAACTAATATTTTCAATGTTGATGATGTTAAGCAAGTTATAAAAAACTGTGATTATGTTATAAATCTTGTAGGAATTCTTTACGAAAAAAAATGGCAAAAATTTTCTCATATTCATTCCGACTTTCCGCTTTTGTTGAGTAAAGTATGTAATGATTTTAAAATTAAAAAGTTGATACATATTAGCTCATTAGGATGTAAAGAGAAACATACCTCACAATATATGCAATCTAAATTTCAAGGTGAAAAAAATATTATAGAAAATTTTAAAACTGCAGTTATTTTAAGACCTGGAATCTGCTTTGGTCCCGACGACTCTTTTTTTAATCGTTTTGCATCGCTTACACAATTTTCTCCAATAATACCAATGATTGGAGGTGGAAAACAAAAATTTTCTCCAGTTTTTGTAGGAGATGTTGCTAAAGCAATTACTAAAGCATTAAAACTTAATAATTCTGAGCCAAAAATTTATGAACTTAGTGGTCCCCAAGTATATTCTTTTAAACAACTCATGGAAATTTTGTTAAAAGAAATAAAAAAAAATAGGTTTTTAGTAAACTGTCCTTTTAGTTTGGCAAAATTTCAAGCTTATTTTTTTCAAATGTTACCCAATCCAATTTTGACAGTAGACCAGGTTGAATTGCTTAAATACGATAATGTAATTTCTGGTGAGCATCCAACTTTAAAAGATTTTGGAATTCAAGGTAAAACAATTAATTCCATACTTCCTCAATATATCTATCGCCATAGAACATTTGGAGAGTTTGGATAGTTAATAAAATTAAATATTTATAATAAATTTTTTAGTTAAGCTGACTTAATTTTTTTTTCAATAAATGTAGGAATATCTTCCTCTGTAATTTTATCTTCCTCTTTTTCATTTTTTGCAGAAAAAGCATAAAGAACGTGTAATTTACAATATGGAAATTTTTCCATTGGAGTTCTTCCACAAAAATAAAAATTATTTTCATGCGGATGACCAATCGGCCATCTACATGTTTTATCAGTAATTTCTTCAAGTTTGACTGGATTTTCTTTTTCAAAATTTTTGTCTAATAGGAGAGCTCTAAATCTAGCTTTTCTTCCTAATTTTTGACCTCTACTTTCATTTTCTTTGATGTTATTTTTTGGATGATCATTTTTTGTTTCAGATTTCCTAGAAATACTTCTGGCTTCTAGTTTTAGACGATGGGCTTTTCCAATTACTGCGTTTCTAGTGGTGCCCTCAAGCATTCCTGCAATTTGACTTGCAGAATGACCTTTTTTCCAAAGTTCTCTTAATTTTTTTTCTTTTTCAGGGGTCCAACTCATTTTTTTTTAATCAATTAAATCCACTATATGTAGTATTTGCAATAAAAAAACCTACCCCATGTGGATAATTTATTAACATGAATAAAACCCATGCAGCATTACTTATTTTGGTAACTTTTAATATATAAACAACACTTATGTTGGAATACAAAATTTATGAAAAAAAATTTGGTTATATCAATTGGTTAGGTTTTTTTACATTAACAAAAAAAGAAATTTTACGTTACCTTAAAGTAGCAGGCCAAACACTAGGCGCGCCTGCTATAAATATTATTCTGTTTTTTACTGTGCTAAACCTTGCAATCGGAGGTAGTGGGAGGTCAGATGTTCTTGGAACTAACTTTATGAATTTTCTTCTACCCGGTTTGATTGCTCAACAAGCAATGACCCAAGCCTTTGCTCATTCAAGCAGTTCATTGATTATTCAAAAAATTCAAGGTAACATTTTTGATACATTAACGGCTCCATTATCGGCATTTGAAACTGTTACTGCTATTATATTAGCCTCTGTTACTAGAGGGTTTTTAATTGGTTTAATTTCCTTATTTATATTTAGTTTTATAATTGATATCAGAATTGAAAGTTATTTACACGTATTTGCTGTGCTGTTTTTTAGTACCTTTATTATGGGTGCAATCGGCGTGATGGCTGGACAACATTCAAATAAGTTTGATGAATTATCTACCATTCAAAATTTTCTTGTCCTCCCAGCGAGTTTTTTGAGCGGTAGTTTCTTCTCAATTCAAAAACTTCCTGAAGTATTACAAAAAGTGATGTTATTTAACCCTTTTTTCTATATGGTTGACACATTTCGTTTTGGATTCATTTCAAACAGTGATGGTTCCACCAAAGTTGGACTCATTTATTTGTTTTTGCTTACGATGATCATCTGGTATTTATGTTGGAAGCTTTTTAAAAGCGGGTACAGAGTCAAGGCATAAAAAATATGAGCTCTATTCTTAATACATACGCAAGGAAACCTATTTCTTTTATAAAAGGAAAAGGATCCTACCTTTATACTGAAAAGGGAGATAAATATCTTGATTTTGTTCAAGGTATTGGAACTAATATTTTAGGTCATTGTCATGAACATTTAGTAAAAATTATTCAAGAACAATCTAAAAAATTATGGCATGTTTCCAATGCATTCAGAATAGATGAACAGGAAAAATTAGCAAAAAGATTAACCGAAAACACTTTTGCTGATTTTGTTTGTTTTCAAAATTCTGGAACAGAAGCAACCGAAGCAAGCATCAAGATTGCTAGAAAATATTTTCATAAAATAGGAAAACCCGAAAAAAATAGAATTATAACTTTTGAAGGAGCTTTTCACGGAAGAACCTTAGCAGCCCTGTTTGCTGCAAACAATCCAAAACACACAAATGGATTTGGTCCAAAAGTTGATGGTTTTGATCAAGTTCCTTTTGCTGACCACGAGGCTTTTAAAAAAGCTATAAAAAAAAATACAGCTGCCGTTATGTTAGAAACCATTATGGGCGAAGGTGGAATTAAAATTGTACCAGACATGTGTCTTAAAGGTATAAGAGAATTGTGTGATGAAAATGAAATACTTTTAATATTAGATGAAGTTCAATGCGCATATAGAACAGGTAGTTTTTTTGCATTTGAAAAATCGGGAGTTATTCCAGATATTGTACCAATAGCAAAAGGAATTGGGGGAGGTTTTCCATTGGGAGCATGTTTGGTTAATAAGAAAGTATCTGTAGGAATGACACCAGGTACACACGGAAGTACTTTTGGAGGCAATCCTCTTTCCTGCTCTATTGGAATGGGTGTTCTCGATGTCATTTTTGAAAAAGATTTCTTTAAAAAAGTAAAACAAAAGGGAGAATATTTTCATAATGGTTTAAAAAAGATACAAGATAAATATCCTAAAATTATAGAAGAAATAAGAGGCGTTGGTCTAATAAAGGGATTAAAAATGTTAGTGGACAATGATGAATTTATTAAAAAATTAATGAATAATAAAATGCTTACTGTAAAGGCGTCAGAAAATGTTATTAGACTTTTTCCTCCGCTTGTAGCAAAGAACGAAGAACTTGACGAGTCTTTTGAAAAAATAGAAAAAGTTTGTAAAGAGACAAGTTAGTTGTGAGAAATTTTATAAATATTTCCGATATAAGCAAAGCTGATCTAAGAAAAATTATTGACAAAGCGAAGTCAAGAAAAGAAAAAAGATTTAACTTGAATAAAAATGCAATAGATTCTGACACTCCTCTAAATGGAAAAATTTTAATCATGTTATTTGAAAAATTATCTACAAGAACTAGAATTTCATTTGATTTAGCAGTAAGACAATTGGGAGGAAAATCTCTTATATTAAATCCAGATGAAATTCACTACGGAAGAGGAAATGAAAATTTACATGATACTGCAAAAATTTTATCTCAATATGCAGATATTGTAATGTTAAGAACTTATTCACATCAAAATTTATTAGACTTCTCTAAGAATTTAAAAGTTCCTATTATTAATGGCCTAACAGATTTAAGTCATCCCTGTCAAATCATGTCAGATATAATGACATTTGAAGAATTGAAAGGATCAATAAAAAATAAAAAAATTTCCTGGTTGGGAGATGGAAATAATGTTTTATATTCATTAATTGAAGCAGCAGTTCAATTTGATTTTCAATTATCTATAGCGTGCCCAAAGGGTTGTGAACCAAATAAAAAAATTTTATATTGGGCTAAGAAAAACAAAGGAAATATTTATCTTACAAAAAAACCAGAAGAAGCATCGGATTCAGCAGATTGTATAATGACAGATAAATGGATTTCAATGAATGATAAAATAAATAAAAATAAAAAGAAAAAAATACTTAAACCTTATCAGGTAAATAAAAAAATTATGAAGCTAGCCAACAAAGATGCGATTTTTATGCATTGTTTACCCGCAAATAGAGGAGAAGAGGTTACCAATGAAGTAATGGACGGAAAGCAATCTGCAGTTTGGTTAGAAGCATTAAATAGAATTCATGCTCAAAAAAGTATTATAGAATGGTGCTTAGAAAAAAAATGAAAAAAAATATTATAAAAGGAAAGTGGTATAATATAAGCAAGAAGATTAAAAAAAGAATTAATGCAAAATATCATAGAATTAAAGATTGGAAAATGGATCCGAAAGGATATTTTTTAATTTCAGTAGATAAAAAAAAAAATTTGATCCAAGTGGGATACTGCAAGTTTATTAAATTGGGAAATTCTCCTATTAATGACATGGTAGCAATAATTAAAGGAAAAACTGCAATAGAAATAGTTAATACATTAATAAGAAAAAAATTTATCTCCACATTGCAACATGCAGCAGATATGGGAATCGAACTTCATAAAGCGCAGTTATCCTTAAAATACGGATTTAAATATATACAAGACAAAGATTTAGAAATTAAATAATTTTTTTGTTTATTAACCACCAGGACCAGCGCCGGGTAGGTTTTTACGTAAAATTTTCCATACTCCAGAAGCTGTTGCTACAATTTTTTTATCAACCTTTAATTCGCAGGTTAAAAATACCATTGAATTAGTTTTTTTTTGTATTTTTGTAGTTCCAAGCAATTCTTGTCCTAATTTAACAGCAGAAATAAATTTTAATTCTAACGAAATAGTTACACATGGACTGTTACCAGCTGCTTCATGCGCAGCAGTGCCTGCTCCAGCATCAATTATTGCAGCTATAAATCCTCCATGAGTAATTCCCGCTGCATTAAGGTGATTTTCTTTAATTATAGTTTTAAATTCATAATTATTTTCAGAAATAGCTCTAAATAAAAGTCCTCCATTGTGCTTCATAAATCCAGGCTTTATACTTATTTGTCTAAATTTTTTATCCATAAATATTAAAATATAAATGTTAAAAGCATTATAAATAAAAATATAGAAATTAAAAAAAATATAACTGCTTTTTTTAGAGGCAGACAGATTATCCATTTTATCATATAAATCTTCCTAGTTTTTATTTTAATCAAATCAATTTTTTAAAATAGTATTTTTATCTTCGCTTCTCCATTAATAACTTCATTATTATTTTTTTTAATTGAAATATTCAATGTAATAACGGGAAAAATTCGAGATTTATTTATTACTTTTGTTTCAATAAAAATTAAGTCATCACTATAAATAGGTTTTTTGAAATTTAAATTAATAGAAATTAATAGATTTTTTTTTAAAGGAAAATATGTTCCCAGCAGTCTAGATACTAGAGAAGCAACAAACATCCCATGGCACAAATATACCTTTTTTCCATTAATATTAATTTTTTTTAAATGTAGTTGATTTTTATCTCCTATAGATTTAATAAAATTCTTAATATCCTTATTTTTTATTTTAAATTTTATCTTTGTTTTTAAACCAACTTTTATTTTTGAAAATTTACTTTTTCTTTTAATCATTTTTTTAATAAGTGTTTCACAATCATCAAATCAAACTTACTATCTATATCCACAGATCTCTCCCTTGGCATTTCATAAAATACAGTTTTTTTTCTAAACAAAGTTTTTGACTTAAGCAAAACATCTCTTTTCCAAATATAAATCGAAGCATTCATATCATAAGTTGTAGGAGCATCTTGTCTTCTTTTTATTCCAGCTTCGACCCCCATTACTTTTTTGATTATTCCCTTTTTAAACTTAACAATATTGAAATAAGGATTTTTTTGTGATTTTGATCCGGTTATCAAGATATCTGCCTTTTTTTTTAAAAAAAATTTAAATGCATTTTTTATATCTGATATAGTTCTTAGTGGAGAAGTTACATCTAAGTCAAAAATAAAATCATACTTTTTTTTAAAATAATTTTCAGATTCTTTTAGAGTGTGTCTTATTACAGGTATTTTAGGAGCATAGCTTGTAGATAGATTTTTTGGTCGTTTGTACCAAGAGGAGGCTCCGTATTTTTTTGCTATATTTGAAATTTTATTTGAATCTGTTGAAACAACAATATTATCAAATAATTTAGATTTTTTTGCCTGGTTGATAGTATAATACATGAGATGTTTTCTATTAATTTTTATTAAATTTTTATTTTTTATTTCATTAGAACCTCCTCGCATACAAATTGTGCAAAGTATTTTTTTCATATTTTAGATATTCCGTTTAATAATTTTAAAATTTGAATTCCTTCAAAATATGTACAAATTTTATTAAGATTTTTACTAAAAATAATTGATCTATGTTGCTGTTCATATTCATAATTTCTATTATATTTTTTAAAATATATTATTTTTTCACTTTTATTTTTTATAAAGTTTATTTTTTTTTTTATAAAATCAGCATATAAAGAAAAATTTTTTCCATCTATTTTTAAGGATCTTTCGTTAATTTTTGAAAAATAGTCCAAATTTATTTGTAAGAAAGATATTTTTTTTGTTTTTCCTAAAATATTTACAAAATCTTCAACATCAATTTTTAAATTTGAAAATTTAGCCTTCTGAGCTTTATTTAATTTTATTTTACCAAATAGATACTGTATATAATCCACCTCATGACTCAAGTCTAACGATACACCTCCACCATATTTTTTTTTTGCACTAGAAGAATCATAATATTTAATGTTTTTTCTCCAGGAAGGAAGGAAAGAATTACAAGAAGCTTTGACACGCCACATTTTTTTATTTTTAATTTTTTTTTTTATAAATTTAATAATAGGATTAAACCTCATATTATATCCTACATAATATTTATTATTTCTAATATTGAATTTATAATTTTTTTCAAACAAGGGTTTTTCAACTAAAACTTTTAAACCTTTAAATTTTTTTTCAATATTTTTAATGGTTCTTAAATGGCTAGAGGTTTTATTTGCTACTACAATATAATCAGGTTTTTGGTCAATTTTATCTAAATTCTTATATGTTTTGAAAACTATTTTCTTTTGTTTTGAAACTATAGAAATATTTTTTTTACCTAAAATTTTCGATAATATTCCTGCGTGTCGCCTTCCTATTGAGCCATAACCAATTATTAATGCATTTTTAATCATACCATTTTATCAGAAGCTTTTTTATATTCTGACCACTCACCCACATCCATCCAAGCATCTTTTTCAATTGGATATACTCCAATTTGTTTTTTTTTGTTCTTCATATCTGAAATTAAATCTGTCATGTCTAGATATTTACCTTTAGCTAAACTTTTTAAAATTTTTCCATCTAAAACATATAAACCTATGTTAATAAAAAAATTTAATTTTGGTTTTTCAATAATTTTTTTTAAGAAATTGTTTTTATCAAACTCAAATGTTCCATAAGGTATTCTAATTTCTTTATGTGAGGAAACAATTGTTATATTATTTTTTTTTACCTTATGAAAATTTAAAAGATCATTTAGATCTATATCTATCAGGGTATCGCAATTAGTAACCAACAATGGCTGTTTATTTTTATAATTCATTAAAGATAATGCACCAGCTGTACCAAGAGGTTTCGTTTCTTCTATAAATTTTATTCTATGATTATTTTTTATACTTTTAAAAAAAGATTTTAAAATAGCACTTTTGTAATTTACAGAAATATAGAAATTAATATTATTTTCTGAAGAATATTTTTCCATAATATGTTGAATTACTGGTTTATTATCAATTGGTACTAGGGGTTTTGGAAAAATATTAGTAAATGGTTTTAATCTCCTTCCTTCTCCACCAGCCATGATAACCATACTTAGATTAGGTTTTTTTAAAACTATTTTATCAAATTTTTTTAGTAAGCTTCTTGGAGTAATTATACGATAAATTTTTTTATTTTTTTTATTAATAATTGGGATAACCGTTATGTTTTCCTTTAAGAAATATTTTTTTGCTTCGGCAAAGTTTATATTGTTTTGGTAAAAAAATATTGGTTTTTTGTTATAGAAATTTTTGATACTTCCTTTAAATCCGCCCGATAAAATTGAGTTCCTTAGATCTCCATCACTTAAAGTTCCTCGCAGTCTTCTTTTTTCATCGACAACTATTAGGCATTTTTGTCCAGTTTTTTTTAAAAGTTTTAATGCTACTTTATTATTTATATCTTTTTTAATAAAAATTTCATTCATATGTTTTGAACTCCTTCTTTATAAAATTTGGTAATTTTGCTTTACTAATAATATTATAAATTTTCATTGAAGTATTTTTTTTTTCATAATAATTTTTTACAGATTTTATTTTTTTTCTAAAGCCATTTGAATAGATTTTTTTAATTGAATTCAAAATTTGTTTTTTATTTGCTTTACAATTAATTATGCTTTTCATAAATAGTCTACCTTTTTGTCTGTCCCCAATATTTATTGTTGGAATCTTAAAAGTTGGAGCTTCAAATATACCACTTGATGAATTTCCAAGTATGCAGTCGACCCTCTTCAATATAGAGATATACAATGTTTGACCTAAAGAAGGGAAGGCAGCTGCATTTTTTTTATTTTTAACAAATTTATTTATCATTTTAATTATTTCTCTCCCATTTATATCATTATTCGGATATGTAAATATTATTTGTGTATCTTTCAAATTTTTTAAAGCACTTAAAATATGAGCCATATGTTTCTTTGAAGAATTATTTTCCAATGTTACTGGATGAAATGTTACAAGTATATTTTTTTTCTTAAATTTAAAATTTAATTTTTTTTCTATTAAAGCTTGCGGTACCAACTTAACATTTTTTATACTTTCTATGCCTAGGCTTCCAATATTAAAAATATTCTTCGGATCTTCCCCTAATTGCAAAAGTCTTTTTTTTCCTTTCTGATCATTTGTAAAATGTAACCATGACATTTTAGAAATAGAATGTCTTATTCCTTCATCGATAACACCTAAAGTTGTATCGCCGCCACCAATATGTGCTACTGGAATTTTTGAAAAATATGCAGCTATAACAGCTGATAATATTTCATATCGATCTCCTAAAACTACAATAATATCAGGTCTTTTTTGGTTAAATAAAAATGCAAATTTTTTAATTCCTTCTCCTGTTGCTTTTGAAATTTGATGCGCAGAATCTGAAGAATTTTTAATTTTTATTTTATAATCAATTTTAACCCCATCATTTCTTATTTCTTTAATTGTATTTCCATAAGCAGAAAGTAAGTGGGATCCTGTTAATACAAGTTTAAATCCTCTTTTTTTATTAAATCTTTTAATTAAAATTTTCATAACACCATAATCTGCTCTTGATCCAGTAATTAAAAATATATTTTTCATAGGGATATTATTTGATCTTTAACAAAATTCTTTTTAGCTTTTTTTTTTAATACTTTATTCCAATGCATTGGGGAAATTCCTGTTCCTGGTCTTTTTATAGCTAAGTTATTTTTATTAAACTTATCTCCTTTTTTTATAAAACAAGCAGCTACTATAGAAGGTCTCGCTATATCAAGATTTTTACATTCACTTTTTGTAACCTTTTTTTTCCCGTCTCCTAAAGCTTGGGTAATATTTCTTATAGAAACAACCATTGTTTTAAATTCTTTTGGATCTATACTTGCTTTATGATCCGGTCCTTTCATAGACTTGTTTATTGTTAAATGTTTTTCTATAATTTCTGCTCCTAAAGCTACCGCAGCCAAAGAAGCCTCTATTCCTGGAGTATGATCTGAATATCCAACTTTTACTTTAAATTTTTTTCTAAATGAATTCATAGCTCGTAAGTTTGCATCTCTAAAGGGAGTGGGATATTCAGTATTACATTGTAAAACATAGATTTTATTTTTATTTATACCACCTTTACTTGATAAAATTTTAATAGCTGTTTCTATTTCCTTCATTGTAGACATCCCTGTAGATAAAATAATTTTCTTTTTTGTTTTTGCTATAGCTTTGAGATAAATTGGATTAGCTATTTCGCCAGATGGTATTTTAAAAAATTTCATATTAAATTTCCTAAGAAAGTTTATTGAATTTAATTCTGCAGGCGTGGATAAAAAATTAATTTTCTTTTTTTTACAATATTTTTGGATTTTTTTAAAGTCATTATAGGTAAGAGCAGTTTTATTTGACATCTGTAAATGTGTTTTAGAAGTTGGTTCATTTTTTTTCTGGTAATGAGCCTTACCAGCAAATTTTGAAATATGTAGCTCAGGTATAGAAGTCTGAAATTTAACAAAATCTGCCCCAGATGATTTAGCAATATCAACTAACTTGTAAGCTAAATTAATTTTTCCATTATGATTTTGTCCGGCTTCAGCTATTACAATAACTTTTTTTTTTAGCATAACTTTTAAAGTTTTAATTTAATTTCAGCAGGATTACCCTGAACTAAAGAATTTTTTCGTATTTTTTTATATAAAATTGAACCTGATACAAGTTTACTATTGTTACCCAACACAGCATTTTTTCCTATAATAGCACAATGTGAACCGACAAATGTTAGAGAACCACAACTTGCTTTTCCAAGCAGCGTTGAATATGGAGAAATTACAGAAGATTTACCAACTTTACTGTGATGTCCAACAGAAGCATAAATTGAGATTAATGAGTTTTCTTGTATTTTGGTGTCGGGAGCAACAAATGAAAATGGACATATAATACATCCTTTTTCAATTATTGAATTTTTTGAAACTTTGGCTAGCGGGTGAATAAGCTTAAATAGTTGTAATTTGTTTTTTTCTACTTCAGTTCTACACTTTTCTCTTAAATTTGGAGAACCGAGTGCAATCAAGGCATAAATATCTTTTTGAGGAAAAAGTTTTTTTTTAAAAGATTTGTAAATTGGTATTTTTTTTTTATTTTTAATAAAAAATTTTTTATTATCTAATTCGTCTATAATACCTAAAATATTAATTTTATTTTTATTAGCCTTTTGAAAATCTTCAATATATTCAAGCACTTCTGTTAAGAAACTTCCGCCACCAAAAATTATTAAATTTGTCATTTTGTATTTTTATAAACTATTGATGTTATTTCACCTAAAGTATGAAAATTTTTCTTTTGTAAATGATTTTTTTTAAATTTAAATTTAAATTTTTTTTCAATATCAGATATTAACAGAATTACATTTAAAGAATCTATATCACCAGATTTTACGAAATCGTAATCTTGACTTAATTTTTTTTTATTCAGCCCTTTACTTAATAGCATTTTTCTAATTTCATTTTGAATTTTTATTTTTTTATTATTTTTCAAAAATTAATTTTTTTATATTTTAAATAAATCTATCGTAATCTTTACTTTTGTCAGTTGGTGTAGATACTTCTTCACCTGCCAACACATTTTCAAGATATCTATTTGATTCGTGTCTTATACAATGAAAACCACAATGAATTTGAGGATTTGTTTTTTGCATGACATTTTGTCTTTTTTGTCCATACCAAAGATCTTTGAAAGATTCTTTATTAATATCTCCTATTTTCATCATAGCGTTACCTCTATGATAAGGACATACATACACTCCACTCGGACTCACAACAGTTCTCATTTCAGCAACTAAACATCTAATGTATTCTTTTGGTTGCGTAACCGCACCTTTCAAAGCTTCTTCAAGAGTAAATGGGGCAATGATTTGGAAGTTATCACTATTTAATTTTTTTATATTTTTAAGTTGTTCA
>MDTE01010570.1_pt1 | contig 17804 bp, 15 predicted proteins | sample 811231 | NCBI WGS metagenome assembly MDTE01 (sample SAMN05326651, study PRJNA326480) | marine metagenome | isolation source: seawater | place: Indian Ocean: Red Sea | collected 2010 | reverse complement strand
TAGTATGAAAACATACAGACAAATATTTGTTTATGATCCCAAAATTGGCTATAAGTTTTTACCAAATTTGAAGGTTACTATTGTAGGAGATGCTAGAGATGATATGGAGGACTATAAATTAGTAATTGACAAATTTGGTTATAGAAATGACTTAAAAGATTTTTCTTTTAATAATAATATTTATGCTGTAAATAATTATTTAATTTTGAACTTTTTATTTATTAAAATCAAAAATTTAATCACATAGTTTAGATTGTTATTTTGTATTTAATAGGATGATATTAATTATATTTCTTTATTATTTTTTTTAAATTATTTCTCAAAGATTCAGGAAGAACCAAATAATAAATCTTTCTAAGATTTTTTTTTGCATCATCACGAATCCCTTTATTCTTCTGGGGTATGCGCCAAAAGATCCCATATATTTTTCTAAGCTTTCTGTGAAAATCCGCAGGTAAATTTAATGTTGTATTATTCCAAGTAAGCTTTATAAATTCTTTAGTTTTTTCTTCATAGCAATTTGACCAAAAAATCCCTTCCCATATATCGTTGAAGTTTCCATTATGATCAACTTCAGTCATATAAAAGTCTAAAGAGGCTGATTCTGATGATGCTTTAGTCTTAATGATTCTTTTACTTTGATTGATTCCATGTCCAAAATCTAATTCATATTTTTCCTTTAATAATATTTCTCTTAATTTTTGATAATCATTCATATTGCATATGATATCAACATCATCATCCCCATCAATACAAGAATTATTTCTAACAATTCCAAGCAAAGTTCCATAGCCAATAAACCAATTATCAAATTTATTATTATTTAAAATTTTTGAAATTTTCATAAGACTAAAATTTAATTTATCTGCATTCTCATTTATACCTGCCATAATAAAAATTATAAAATCCCAATTTGGTAAATTTTACTGAAAAAGATTATTTTGTGTAGCCCTGTAATTAAATAATTAATAAAAATAGCGCCCAGATAAGGAAAAAAATTATATAAATTCGCTATATAATGCTGAATTAGTATTGAAAATTTAGAGAGAAAATTAAATTTTTACAAAATGAAAAATTTTGTTATCAAATAAGTGGATCTAAGATAAGGAATTTATAAATTATTGATATTCAAATCAAAAAAAAGAATCATTTAAAGCGATTCAAATATAAGATTAATTATATTTTATAATTAGCTAAAGCATTTAAAAGAAGAGAATTTTCTCTGGGATTTCTTACAGCTATTCTTAAATAAATATATTCATCTTTAATAAATTTATCGGTTACTTCTTTCACAAAAATATTATGATTGTTTATTAGGTAATCTATTATTGAACAATTGTCTGACTTTTTATATTGCAATCTTATCAGAATAAAATTTCCACCAGATTGCCATACTTCATTAACAAAATCAATTTCTGAAATACACTTTATAAGTTGGGCTCTATCATCTTTAGTTTTTACAAATGAATTTTCTAATTCATTTTTATATTTTAAGATTATCTCTAAGTAAAATTCTGCAATTGAATTGCTATTCCAAATTGGTAAATCAATCTTAAAGTTATTTAAAAGATTTATATTACTTGAATAAATATAACCTAATCTTATACCTGGTAAGCCATAGCTCTTACTAAGGCTTGTTAGTACAATTAAATTTTCAAGAGGATCTTTTTCAAGATATTGAATAATTGATTTTTGATTACTAAAGTCTATAAATGATTCATCAACAATAAAAAACTTTTTAAGATTATTCTTGGCCAATTTATAAATATTTTCAGTTTCTAGGGTAGTACCCGTGGGATTATTGGGATTTACAATAAAAATATTTTCATTATCAAATATCTTTTTTTTAAGATTTTCATAAGTATTTTTTCCATCATCACAATAAGTATCAATTTGCTTAGATAGTTTTAAATATTCTCCAAAAGTTGGATTAGGAATCAAGATTCTTTTATTATTTAGAAAACTTTTTAAAATAGGATATATTTGGGATAAACCATTAAGTAAGACTAAATTAGATTCATCTACTTCTAATACATATGAAAGCTTTTTATTTAAAATATTATTATTTGAACCATAATTTTGTAGTACTGGAGCTAAATTATTTTTAATTTCTGATAGCATTGAATCAGTTGGAAAATACATATTACGAATAAAACAAAAGTCAAGAATATCGAAGTTCCAATATCCTCCAAATGTATTTTCTAAAAATGTTTTTCTAGATTTTTTATCAAATAAATATCTAGCAACCATTAAATCATTTGGATCATCAATTTCAGTCCACAAACTATTAGGGACAATTTCCGAATAAATAGTTTCTTTTTGTAAATAAATTATTATTCCAAGAACTAACTCATAATAACTATTTCTATCAATTGATTTTGTATAGTATAAAAGTAGATTTTTGAATTGATTGATACAAAAATCCTTTGAAAATTTATAAATATTTAGTGTTTTGTATTTATCAAAAAGATTAAATTCAGTTGTTTGTAAATGTGGCGGATATATTGAGATTATTTTTTTATCTTTAATTTGAACAACTGTTCCGTCTAAACCTATTTTATAGGGACTTACCAAAGCTAAATTTTTAAATTTTGAATTTAATAAAATATTTATTATCTCGGGTTTAAATATCAAGTCAGATTCTATTAATATTAGATCATCATCTATATTGTGTTTCTCAAAAGCCAAAGATAAAGAGTAAATATTATTAGTTGTCTCATATTTTTCATTATAAATAAATGTTAAATTTAAATTACTAAAATTATTATTTATATGATTAACTAATTCTTCATGTTTATAACCAGTTACTACAATAATATCTGAAATTTTATTCTTTATAAGGCTTTCTATAATTCTATCGATTACTCTGTGATTACTAATTTTTATAAGTGTTTTGTGAGTATTAAAAGTAATTGGTCGCATCCTTTTCCCAAATCCAGCAGCCAGAATCAAAGCTTTCATTTATTATTTTTAATCATTTTTCTAAAATAACATTAAATCTATACCTTGAATTATAGTATTCATTATATTTTTGATCAAAAATTTTTATTTTTAAATTACGTGTTTTTGCATGATTCACAAACCAATCTTTTTTGAAAAACAAGTGATTTAAGCCTGAATATTTTCTCTGATATTCTTCTTGTGATAAACCTTGTTCTTGATATTTTTGGATTCGATCTTTCTTATATAATTCTTCTTTATCTGCATCGCAAATATCCATTACAATAACTTTATTTTTCGAAAGATCAATCATTCTATTTAAAACTTTTTCAGCATAATTTAAATCTGGGAAATAAAAAAAGACACTATGGGATAAAACAAAATTATAAAGTTTAGTCTCAGAATTAACATAATCTAAAGCGTCAGAAAAATAAAAATTGGAATTTTCAAAAAATTTCTTTGCAATATTTATTAATTCTTTAGAATAATCAACTCCAGTAACATTTATATTCTGGAGGTATAAAGGATACAGAAAAGCTCCACTTCCGCATCCGATTTCAAGAATTTTATCTTCACTTTTAATACCTATTAATTCATACATTTCAGATGTATATTTTTCCCAAATATTGATTGGGAATTGACCTGTAGGAGAGTCAAATCCATCTGCTTTCAGCATGAAATCCATTATTAACTTATTTAACCTGTCTTTCTTATTCCAAATACTGTACCAATCTTGATTCATTTTTTAGGAATTTCTGCTATGTAAATCACACTTAATTTTTTAAATATTAAGAATTACAATACCTTATTAAATTATGAAAAATTTGATTTTTTTATATAAATTCAATAAGACCAAAAAGTTTCTCTTTTTATGTTTGAAATTTTTAAAATATTTTTTGAATCTAGAACTTTTTCTTCTAAATATAAGTTTTTTTAACATTAATTAATTGTAAGTTTTAAGTAATATTTAAATATATTGAAGATATCAATAATACTATTTTCTTTTTAAATCAATTAAAGTACGAAATTTTGCAATATAAGAAAATTAGATCAGAATTTTTATTGAATTTTAGAAAAGTTAGTAATTCATTCATTAATTTGATAGTGGTCAAAGTAAGAGATATTTAAAATCAATAATGAAAGACAAAAAAGGGTAATTTTATCTTGAATTGTTGATGTTGTTATCTGTGCAAGCAGCCCTACGAGCAAATTGCCAAAAATACCTGCAAAACCTAGTTATAGTTTGTTTGGTGATCTGTATGGCATGCAGGTGGTCAGCGGTTAGGGATAGCATTAAAAGGCTTTTCATCTCGATAAGAAAACAATCGATTTGAATTAGTGAGCGATATTCATAATTAATTGATTCACTATTTTTTATTTTAAGAGGTCTAATAATTCTTTTAAAAATTTAATTCTTTCTGAAAACATGAAAAACTTTTTCAGAGTAATTTTCTACATCTTTAATCTTTATGAAAGGATGTTCTAGCTCTCTTCCTTTACTGAAATGCCAAAAATCCTTTGATAAATTGCATTTATATAAGGAATTGTATGATAATTCACTTGTTTTTACTATGCATTCAACTGTTCGTGAACTTCGCTCATTCCTATTGGCTAAATATCCTTGACTTTGAAGATATATAGGAAGGCTAGGAATATTTAGTAATGCCAGAAAAGAAACATAATAAAGTAGTAAATAGGAAAGTTTAATTTGACCTATATATCTTGCTTTCATGAAAAAGATAATTACTAATGAAATACTAAATAAAGAAGACTCAACAAAATATCTTGGTGGGGATGAGGCATTATTTCTAGCAAAGAAATTAGCAATAATAGGTAATAAGTAAAAAGTATTTATAAAAACGAAAGGTAATAAATTACCTATATTTTTTGAATAGAAGTTATTTTTTTCATATTTTATATATTTATAGGCTATTAAAATATAAATAATTATTAGACTAGAATTAGTGAATATTTTATTAATGAAGGAATCACTTCTAAAACTAGTCATATAATTACTTGTGAATGTAACTGAATTATTAAGATAAGGTAGAATATTGTTTATTTTTAAATAATTTACACTTACTGAATTGGCTAATCCTGTGATATGAGAAAAATCAAAGAATTGTATGTAGAGAATATTACATACAATTCCTGATAATAAATAATATTTTATATTAATACGATTTATGTTTATGAATTTGTATTTTTTATTAAGCATTAATATTGCAAATGTTAACAACCAGATTGTGAATCCATTTGAAAAACTTAGTTGAGAGATAATTGAAAATAATATTATGAAAGAAGTAAGTTTTGATTTGCTTAATAAACTTTCTTTATTAAATAGTAAGTTAGTAATAACTAAGACACAAAGTGCTGGAAGTGTTCTATGAATAGCAAAAACTGTTGTAAACCTGTAGAAAAAATCTAATGGGCTGAACATACTTAAAGTTATAAATGTAAATAAAATATGGCTTTCACCTTTGTTTAATACGAGGTTGATTTTTATTAATCTAACTATAAGGTAGTAACAAATTATCCAGCTAATTAGCCCTATTGAAATACTTATATATGGATCCCAATAGCCTTTTATATTAAAAAAAATTGATTCAATTATGCTTGGAAATAATTTGAAACTATCATTGTGAAAAGTAGATAATATAAATTCACTTGCTCTATTAGTTATCTCTAGATCTGGAATTTTTAAAATATAGAGGGCCCTTAATGGAGTCCAATATCCATCGCCAATATTAAAGTTAAAACCTAGAGCCAAAGAAGAGTAAAATGTGATTATGAAGATCTGTAATAAATGAATATTTAGAAACTTAAGTTTCATTTTAAATTTTTTCCTATATATCCCTTTATAGCTGATCAAGATCAATTAATCTTTTACCTCTTAATCAAGTTAATTGGATGTAAAACTTAGTTCAGCAATTTTTTCAACAGTTTCATCAATATTAGCCTCATTTTTGCCATTTCCTAAAATGCCTATGGTAGTTTTTGGTTCGTGGCAAATAAATGCAGGGGGTCACAGGTTCAAATCCCTATATCTCCATCTAAGCTATTATCAAATATTCGCAATAAATCTCGCAATCTACTTCTAGTAATTATCTCTAACCTCTTTTGTATAAGAAAGACAATTAGAAACTTTTTTAGTTTATCTGAAATCATAATTGGAGGAAAATAGGCACATCCATTACTCATTGTTAGATAAAATAAATTATTAAAGTATAATCCAATTTTTAGAGTGTTATTTTTAAAATCAAAGTTTTTTGAATTTCTATTAAATATAAATTCATTAATTAAATGTTTTTCTTTTGATAGAAAAACATTTTTATGGATAATTGCTTTAAATGGCCCAAAATTTGTAAAAAAAATAATTGCAAAAAAATTTCTTTCAAAAAGAAATATTGTTCTTCCAGGACTAAGTTATAAATGGAAAAATTATTTAAATACCCTTAAAAAAGAAGGATATGTTCTTATAGAAGAAGAGTTCCTAAATTCTGCGAATAAAATCTTGAAATCTATTGATGAGAATTTTCTTTATAAGTATAAAAAAATTGATAATGTAATTGACTATGAATTTGATCTAGGTTTTAGTTTCCCAGGAGTTATGGAAACAATGGCAAATGAAAATCTTTGCAATCTGATTTGTTCTTATTACAACAGGCAGGGATATTACAGAGAACATCCTGAGATAATGTCTCATTCAAGTGCAGAAATAGTAAGATCATCAGAATATTTTCATGTAGATGGATATAGACAACTTACAATTTATTTAATGCTATCTGATATGACTATGGATACTTCGCAAATATATGTATCTCCAAGATCTCATAAAGACATTAAATACGACTTAAGAAGGTTAAAGAATCGAAAATTAGAAACTGAAAAAGTAATACCAATAGAAGCTAAAAAAGGAGATTTATTGATATTTGATGCGGGATCTTTATTTCATAAAGGATTTTCAAGAGATCAAAGAAGAATAATAATAAATATAGTTGCTACATCAGGTTGGTTACCAACAAAAGATTGTGAAAAATATGACAAAGATTATTTAAAAATGTATCTTCAAAATCATGAAAAGTATGTAAAAAGTTGTTTTAACGGTTTCCTATAATAAAAAAATGAATTACCTTTCTTCAAGGAATTTTAGATTTCTATTTTATTTAATTATCTGAAAGATTCATATATGAAATATGACGTACTATTAATTTGCCACGATTGTGATAGAGGCGAAGTTATAAATAGTAAACACTATTCAAAACTTTTAGACTCAACGGCAGAAATATTATCTTCATTAAACTTGAAATGTTTAAGCCTTGCTCTGCCATTTTCAAAATTATATGGAGAGAAAACAGTTTCAAAAACGATAGCCATAAACAAAAGAATATTTTTTGTTAGGCTAATAAAAAAAATTCTTAAAAGTATTAATTTATTTGAAAGGGTTGATTTTATTCTTGAAAAATTTTCTTTAAAAGAGGAAAGCATTTATTTAAATATTATTAAGGAAAAAGACATAAGACTTGTAATAGGTATTGGAATAAATCAATATATTGCAAAGGCATGTAGAAGGCAGAATATAAATGTTGTAGAAATGTTACATGGGATAGGATACTCTAAGATCCCTTGGGGTTGGGATAAAGCAAGTTTTAAAATTCTTCCTACGCATATTTGGTCTCTTGATAAGAAAAGTACTGAAGTATTTCAATCTTTAAAATATAAAGGTATTTCAGTACAAGAAATAAATCATCCTTGGTATTCGAAGTTTAGTTATTTCACAAATGATGTAAATAAATACTTAAATGATTTTGTAAAACCAAGTTATTTACCACAAAATAAATTAATAGTTTTAATTTCTCTTGCATGGGGATATGATAGAGATGAAGGACCTTATAAAGAACTTATAAATATAATTGAAAATGGTCTTATTCCAAAGAAACTAATTGAAAGCTTCAAGTTAGACAATAACAAGATATTTTGGTGCATCAGAAGACATCCAGTCCAGTATACAAATAAAAAATATAATCATCAAATAAAATTACTTGATCAAATTTGTATTGAAAATAAAAATGTTGAGTGGAGAAAAACTACAAATATTTCATTAAATAAATTACTTCCTTTTGTAGATTCCCACATAACTATGAATAGCATGACTTGCTATGACGCAGCACATTATGGAGTAAAATCTCTTTCTCTCTGCCCAACTCTTGAAAAAGGATCAATTAATGAGGACATGTTTAGTGATCTTGAAGTATCTGGTTATTTGATGAAAGGAGCTAAAACTAGCAGTGAAATTCTTAAATTTGTATTGAATGCTCAGAGAAAGGAACAATTTAAATTATCTGAAAAAACTAAAGAAGATTTTGAAAGGTTAGTATTTGATATAATCAAAAATTAAATATTTGAGATAACTTTTTCTCTATTTAAATATATTAAATTTTATTTTTTAATGATGCAAATAAACAAAAATATTAAGCCCTACACCATAGATGAAAACGAAAGTATTAGGGCCGCGATTAAGAAAATTGATAAAAACGAATCTGGGATCATTTTTTGTATTGATGGAGAATGGGAATTTAAAGGTTTAATAAGTGATGGAGATATAAGAAGATGGTTAATAGAAGAAGGCAATCCTAATATAAATATTCCTCTGAAAAATATAATAAATAAGTCTTGTGTTAAAGCTTCAATCGACGAGTCTCCAAGAAAAATAGAGCTACTTCTTAATAAGGTATCTCGCGCTGTACCACTTCTAAATCAAAATGGAATATTGGTGGCAGTAGCATTTAAAAATCTTGGTAAGTTTGAAATTGGAAATAAAAAAATAGGTGATAAATATCCATGTTTTATTATTGCCGAAATTGGTAATAATCATCAAGGTAATCTTGAGATGGCGAAGACTTTGATTGAAGAAGCATCTAAAGCTGGAGCGGATTGTGCTAAATTTCAAATGAGAGATACACAAAAGTTATATAAATTAGATAAAAAAGGTAATAATTTTGCTGAAGATCTTGGAACTCAATATACTCTTGATTTGCTTTCGAAATATCAATTAACTAATGAAGAACTTTTTGAAGCGTTTGATTACTGTAAAAAACTTAATATTGAACCTTTATGCACTCCTTGGGATCTAACTAGTCTTAGTGCATTAGAAGAATATGGATTGAATGCTTATAAAATAGCCTCTGCGGATTTAACAAACCACGAATTATTAAAGGAAGTATGCAAAACAGGTAAACCTATAATTTGTTCTACCGGGATGTCTACTGAGTTTGAAATTAAAGAGGCTGTTTCATTATTAAAGGACAGAGGCGGACAATTTGCTTTATTACAATGCAATTCGACTTATCCTGCACCATATAAAGATATTAATCTGAAATATATGGAAAAATTAAAAGCTATAGGTCAATGTCCAATAGGGTATTCTAGCCACGATAGAGGAATTAACATAGTAACAGCAGCAACTGCTTTGGGTGCAAATATTATAGAAAAGCATTTTACATTAGATAGAAATCTTGAGGGCAATGACCATAGAGTCAGCCTATTACCTAATGAATTGACTCAAATGATTATTTCGATTAAACAAGTTGAGTTAGCTCTTGGAAATTCAAACTTCAGAGATTTAAGTCAAGGGGAACTCATAAATAAAGAGACGTTGGGAAAAAGTATTTTTATCTCTACTTCATTAAAGAAGGGTGATTTAATTAAGAATAATATGCTTACTATTATGAGTCCTGGGAGTGGATTATCCCCAAATCGCAAAAATGAGATAGTAGGTAAAGTTGCCATGCGAGATCTCAATGCGGGAGACATGTTATACCCTTCTGATCTAGGGGAAGGTCTTTATGAGTCTAAAAATTATACTTTTGAGAACAATTTCGGAATACCTATTAGATATCATGATCTTGATACATTAGCCGAGAAGTCAAATTTTGATTTACTTGAATTTCATTTGAGTTATAAAGATATCCAGTTGGACTTTAATAAGTATCTTTCGAAAAGTCACAAAAAAGATCTAGTTGTTCATGCTCCTGAACTTTTTGAAGGGGATCATATTTTAGATTTATGTTCTTTAAACAATTCATATAGAGAAAAATCAATAAGACATTTAAAAGAAGTTGTAAAATTAACCAAAGAATTATCTAAATATTTTTCTGGTAAAAAACCATTTATAGTGGTAAATGTTGGGGGATTTACTGAAGATGCTCCGCTAGAAATATGGCAAAGAAAAGAAAATTATGATTTGGTTTATGAAGCTTTGAAAAGTATAGATTTATCTGAAGTTGAAATAATTCCTCAAACTATGCCTCCTTTCCCATGGCATTTTGGGGGGCAAAGATACCATAATTTGTTTGTTGACCCCAACGAAATAAATGAATTTTGTAAGAAAACAGGTTTTAGGGTTTGTCTTGATATATCTCATTCAAAATTAGCTTGTAATCACTTTAATTGGTCATTTGAGAACTTCTTAAAAATAGTCTGCCCAAATACTGTTCATTTACATATTGCAGACGCCTCTGGTATTGATGGAGAAGGATTACAAATTGGAGAAGGAGAGATTGATTTTGTGAATTTGAAAAGACTCATCACAACCTTTTGCCCTAATGCAAGCTTTATTCCAGAAATCTGGCAAGGCCATAAAAATGAGGGTAAAGGGTTTTGGGAAGCTTTATATAAATTAGAAAGACACTTTAAATAGGATTTTAAATTAAATAAATGTTTAAAACTATTACTGTTATTCAGGCACGATTAGGAAGCAGTAGGCTCCCAAGAAAAGTGTTATTACCCTTAGGCGGTAAACCAATGCTTTTAAGAATGATTGAGAGGGTTAAAATGTCTAAATTAGCAGGGAAAATTATAATCGCAACTACATTAAATAAGGAAGATGATGAAATAGTAGGATTGTGTAATGCCAATGAGTTAAATGTTTTTAGAGGTGATCAAAGAGATTTACTTGATAGACATTACAAATGTGCGATTGAAGAAAATGCCAAAATTATTCTTAAGATCCCTTCAGATTGTCCACTTATTGATCCAAATGTAATAGATAAAGTAGTAGATTATTTTCTACAAAATAAAGTTGATTATTGTAGTAATTTACACCCTCAATCGTATCCAGATGGGCAAGACGTTGAAGTCTTTTCAATATCATCTTTAAAAAAAGCATGGGAAGAAGCAAAACTAGATTTTGAGAGAGAACACACAACACCATATATATGGGAAAGACCCAATTTATTTAAAATCAAAAACTATAAATGGGAAGAAGAATCAAATCTTTCTATGACCTATCGTATAACGGTTGACTATAAAGAAGATTATGAACTAGTGAAAAGAGTATTTGATAAATTATATAAAAAAAATAGAATTTTTACTATTAGAGAAATTGTTAGTTTACTTAAATCTAATAAAGATATTTATAAATTAAATCTTAGGTATGTTGGTGTAAATTGGTATAGGAATCATCTTGATGAGTTGAAAACTATAAAACAAGATGAAACTCGTTTTATATAAAAGAATAAATGAATAAAGTACTAGAATCTAAACTTAAAAGTTTATCGCTAAAAGTTCGTGAGCACATAATAAAAATGTCAGGAAATGGAGGTTGCTTTATAGGTGCAAGTTTATCTGCCGTTGATGTATTAACTTATTTATATAGTGAAAAATTAATTTTCAAAAATAAGGGTAAAGATCGTGATTATTTTTTTCTTTCAAAAGGTCACGACGTTCCTGCTCTTTATGGATTATTTGCTGAATTGGGTATGTTTGATGTTAGAAGATTATCAAATCACTTATCTACAAAAGATCATATTTACTGGCATCCAAATACAAATATAAATGGTGTAGAGTTTCATTCTGGATCTTTAGGTCATTTGTTACCAGTAGCAGTAGGTGTCGCTTTAGATCTGAAGATTGAAAATTCTAAACGAAAAGTTTATGTAATGACAGGAGATGGTGAGTTGAATGAAGGGTCAAATTGGGAGGCAATGTTAGTTGCTTCAGCATATAAATTAGATAATTTGGTAATTATTGTTGACCGTAATCAATTCCAAGCAAATGTGATGACAGAGGATTTAATTCCCTTGGAGCCACTTAAAGATAAATTTGAATCGTTTGGGGCGAAAAGTATTTCAATTAATGGCCATGATTTTCTTGAAATTGAGAAAAGTTTTAAAAATATTCCGCTCCAGACAAATAGTCCAACAGTTATTATCGCAAATACCATTAGAGGAAAAGGTCTGCCCTCAATTGAAGCTAGAGCGGATAGATGGTTTTGTAATTTTAGTGACACAGAAATTAAAGGTTTATTGAGAGAGTTACATGGTGAGTCGGCCGCTAAAATAACTTCAAAAAAATTAACAGTAAGATAATTATGGATTACGAAAAAAAATTATCAGAACTCGCTTTAAAAGATAAAAATATTGTTGTTATGACGGCAGAGAATCGTGCTCCAGTAAGATCTTTACCTGACTTATTAGGAAATAGATTTATTGATACAGGCATTACAGAACAATGTATGATCGGGGCATCTGCAGGACTCGCTTTAAGAGGGAAAATTGTTGTTGCTCATGCTTTAGCAAGTTTCTTAGTTATGAGAGCATATGAGTTTATACGAACTGATATAGGGATTGGTAGATTGCCTGTTAAACTTGTTGGATTTGTTCCTGGATTATTGTCTGATGGTAATGGACCAACTCATCAAGCAATAGAGGACATTTCACTATTGAGATCGATTCCTTGAATGAGAATATTTTGTCCTTCTGATAATGATGAACTAGTAGATGGTTTAGAAGAAATTCTTTATGACCCTTTCCCGTGGTACATAAGATATAACATTTCAGAATGTAAGAAAAATTCTAGTCAAGATTTTTCTATTGGGGTGGCGGAAGATTTAGATACTCATAATCAACTAATCATAATCACATATGGTTTCTTATTTAATCAAGCTCTAATTGCTAAAGAAAAATTAGAAAGGGAGGGAATCAATATTGGTATTTTGAATTTAAGGACAATTCAGCCAATAGATAAAAATAAGGTTGTAAGAATCCTAAAAAAATCAAAAATTATAATTACCTTGGAGGATCATTTTCAAATAGGAGGAATTTATTCTATTATTTCCGAAATTTGTCTCCATGAAAGAATATCTCCAGAAGTCTTCCCCATTTCTCTGGAAGATGATTGGTTCAAACCAGGACTAATTAATAATGTTTTAGAAACAACTGGTCTATCTGGAGACAAAGTTTATAGTAAAATCAAGAAAATCTTAAATAAATAATGAGTGAAGTTAATTTTAAATATGAAAATTATCCAAACATTGAAAAGTCTAATTTTTATTTAGATAAAGCGAAAAAATTAATTCCTTCTGTTACTCAAACTTTAGCAAAAGGCCCTACTCAATATGTTGATGGAGTGGCTCCTAAATATCTTTCCAAAGGTAAAGGAGCCTATGTCTGGGATGTAGATGGTAATAGGTATTTGGATTTTAATATGGGTATAGGGCCTATATCTCTTGGCTATTGTTATTCAGCAGTTGATAATGCTATTAAAGAACAACTTGATAGTGGGATAACATTTTCTTTAATGCATCCATTAGAAGTTGAGGTCGCTGAAATAGTGCAATCAATTATTCCAAACGCAGAAAGAGTAAGGTTTAGTAAAACTGGTTGTGATGTAACAAGTGCGGCTATAAGGTTGGCAAGAAATTATACAAAAAGGGATAAGATTTTAAGCTGTGGTTATCATGGTTGGCATGATTGGACAATAGGAACAACTAGTAAAAGAGAAGGAATTCCCGAGGAATATAGAAATTTAACTAAGAAGTTTAATTATAATGATTTTGACTCCTTTTATAAGTTAATTGATGAAGATTGTGCTGCTGTGATAATGGAACCAATGTTATTTGAATTTCCTAAAGATAATTTTCTTTCGAAAATAAGAGATGTCTGTACGAAAAATGGTTCCCTTTTAATATTCGACGAAATGTGGACTGGTTTTCGGCTTTCCCTTGGAGGAGCTCAACAATATTTCGGAGTCAATTCTGATTTAAATACTTTTTCTAAGGCAGTAGCAAATGGAATGCCAATTTCCCTTTTAACAGGAAAAGCAGAGATAATGGATAAATTAAATGAAGATGTTTTTTTCTATACAACTTTTGGCGGAGAAGCTCTTTCTTTGGCTGCAGCAAAGGTAACAATAAAAGAAATGCAAGAAAAAAAAGTCATAGATCATCTTCATAAACTAGGTTTAAGTTTAAAAAATAATTTAAATAAAATAATAGAAGAAATTGGTATAGATTACCTTGAGTGCATAGGAATGGGCCCAAGAAGCATGTTATCGATTAAAAATACATATTGTAATCCTTTGCTTGTTAAATCTTTTATCCAGCAGGAACTTATTAAAAATGGAATTTTGTGGCAAGGATCTCATTCAATTTGTTTTTCCCATTCAGAGAAAGATATTGATTTTACCTTAAATGTTTATAAAGATGTTTTACTTTCTACTGATAATTATATAAAGACAAAACAAATTGAGAAAAATATATTTGGTAAACCAGTGCAACCAGTATTTAGAACAATTACTGGTAAAGAAAAGTAATGTTTAACTTAAACGGTAAAACTGCAATAGTTACTGGAGCACTTGGACTTTTAGGAAAGAATCATTGCAAAGCTTTATATGATTCCGGCGCAAATGTGATTGTTGCAGATATCGATAAAAAAAAATGTGATGAATTTGCGATTCATTTAGGAATAAGAGCGAGAGGTTATCAGATAGATGTAAGAGATAAATCTAATCTTCAAAATATATTGAAGCTTGTTTTAAAGGAGTTTAAATCAATAGATATCTTAGTTAATAATGCTGCAATTAATGACATGTTTGAGAATCCAAATCTTGCGCTTGAAAATTCTAAGTTTGAAAACTACCCATTAGAGATGTGGAATAAAATGTTTGAGGTCAATGTGACTGGAATATTTTTAGCGTGCCAAGTTTTTGGAACTCAAATGGCAAAACAAAGAAAAGGTAGCATTATAAATATATCCTCCACTTATGGAGTAGTAGCGCCTGTTCAAAATCTGTATAAAGATGAAAATGGATCGCAGGTTTTTTATAAATCGGCTGCTTATCCTTCTTCTAAAGCAGCTGTAATCTCTTTAACAAAATATTTAGCTGCCTATTGGGGATGTAAAGGAGTTAGGGTAAATTCATTATCTCCAGGAGGAGTTGAAAATAAGCAAGAAGAATTTTTTATTAATTCATACTCTGAGAGAACTTTGTTGGGAAGAATGGCAAAACCCAATGACTATATGGGGGCCATTATTTTTCTTGCAAGTGATGAATCCGCATATATGACTGGGAGTAATTTAATAGTGGATGGAGGGTGGACTGCAATTTAAATTATGTATTTAAATTATTTAAAAATTAGAAGTTCTTTATTTAATATAAATCCACAAATAAGAAAGTTCATTCTTGTTTTCGTTAATTCAAAAAGTATTTTACTTGCATTATTTTTTGAATCTTGTTTAAGAGAAGGCCAAGATGTAGGAATAACTAATTATGAAAATATATGGATGCTACCAATAAGCTTATTTTGTGGAATTTCTATTTATTTTTTTAGATTTTTTCAAAAGTAAATAATATGAATTTTCGTTATCCTTATGAATTGTTTTGTATATTTTTGATTAAGACTTTTTACTTAAACTATAACCCTAGGGACTAAATTTTAATGATTTCATGAGTAAATTTAAAAATAAAAATATTCTCGTTAGTTATCTTATTGTAGCCTTTAATGAAGAGAGGTATATTCAAAAATGTTTATATAGTTTGCTAGCACAATCATACTCAAATATTGAATTAATTTTTGTAGATGATGGTTCAGAAGATAATACATTTTCCATCGCAGAGAATTTATTAAATAGTCAAAATAGATTAATCTTTAAATTAGTAAAATTTGATTCAAATAAGGGAAAAGTTAATGCATTTAATAAAGCATTTTCATACTCCAAAGGTGAAATCATAACACTGTTTGGAGCAGATGATATTGTTCCAGTTATGAGAACAGAAATAGCTATAAATGAAATTATCAATAAAAATATTGATTATTTATATGGAAGTTTTACAAAGTTCTCCAACAAAGAAGATTTAAAAATCGGAAAACTATCAAAAATTAAGAAAGGGAAAATGTTTTATACTAATTGGATGCCTGGAGGGAATACATTTTTAAAAAGAAGCTTAGCATTAAATATTTTTCCTTTACCTACTTGTATCAATGCTGAGGATTGGTATATGTCCATTAAGGCGCAAAAATTGGGTGTTCAACCTGTTTATATAAATGAAAACTTCACTTATTACAGAAGACATGAAAATAATGATACTGCCATATTCGATATCCCAAAATATATAAACCAATTAAATAGAGAGATTAATGATCTTAATTATTTTCTTAAGGAAGAAGATTCTAATTCTAAGCAAAAGCATATAATACTTTCTAAAAAATATAGATATTTAATAATTCAATTTCTTAATAAAAGTAATTTAATTTCGTTTTTAAAATTATTATTTTTACTTTTTACTCCTCTTCGCAAGTATATGCTTTTGGCAATTAAATTATTTATTCATAACAAATCATAATTCATCTTTTATAATTTCCTGTCACGGAATATGAATTAGTAATTAAGTTGAGTTTTAACGACTCCAAGTTTTAATCATACTTAGAAAATAATCATTTTTTAAAATTAATTTTTCCAATATTTAATTTGTATTTACAGCATAAATATTCTTAGAAAATCTTTTTGAAATATTTGAAATAAGAGGTTTAATATTATCCTTAATAAAAAAGAAAAGGTTTTTTTCTGATGGAAAAACAGAATGTAGAGTTTCAGGTCTATTTAAATATTCCTCTAAGTCAGAAGAGCTCCAATTCATTTTTTTTAGGAAATAATCTATATCTTCATTTAAAATTTGTTTATTAGGAAAAGGATCTTTGATTAAATCTTGAAGAGCCTCTTTCCTCTCAATTTGTTCAGTTACAACCAAATTCGAAAAATGTAGTCTTCTTTTGTCTACATTAAATTTCTTGGGTAGGATATATCCTTGATAAAACCTAGTAAATACAGATTCATAGTGTTTATAAGGGTAAGGTTTAAAACCGTATTTTTGTTTAAGAATTTTAAGAGATTCTTCTTTGCGGTAGTCCTCTAAATCGAGAAAAGAGACATATCTTATACGTTTGATATATTCAAAATAAATCCATTTAAAAACTCCAATAATTGGCATAGTTTTTAATTTTAATCCTGACTTCTTTGCAATTGATCTAATATTTAATGCATCTAATTTAAACCAATTCCATGTTGATGGCATCATCATACCTTCTGTAGAAGTATTTGTTCCTGCTAAGATATGCTTTAAACCATACTTGTTTGCATATTTATATAAAATTGCTTGAATGGCATTATCGTATAAAAGCTCAATATCAATTACATCTGCATCAAAAAAAGATTGCATTAATGCTCTATATTCCTCCCAATTTATTACATAAGTAATTAAATCAACATTAAAGTGCGATACTAAATTACTTATATTATTTTGAGCCAACTCAGAGTTCCATCCATTATCAAGATGTATTACCAAAGGATTTAAACCCAATTCAATTGCTCGCACCATTGCCCATGCACTATCTACTCCTCCTGAAAGGCCAATAACACAACCATATTTTTTCTTTGAGTTAACATTTTTTATATCTTTTATTATCTTTTGTAAGACATTACTTTTTAAAGTTTCTGACTCTGATTTATTAGAAAGATATTTATCTTTAAAATTAGTACAATAATTACAATATCCTTTTTTATTAAAAACAATATCAGGCACAGTAC
>MDTE01126972.1_pt1 | contig 17807 bp, 18 predicted proteins | sample 811231 | NCBI WGS metagenome assembly MDTE01 (sample SAMN05326651, study PRJNA326480) | marine metagenome | isolation source: seawater | place: Indian Ocean: Red Sea | collected 2010 | reverse complement strand
AGGCGACGCTGACCACCACCCAGGCGTAATGGAAATTACGCCGGCCAAGGGCGAAACCGGACTGGTTTACTCCGAACCGCAACAATCGGGGCCTCCAAAGCAGGGGCACATTGTACACCCAGGCAAGACCGGAACAACCGAACGGGGCTTACCGTACCAAATCAGGCGTCGATGAGCAGGCCAGGATTGAGGACTCCCTTGGGGTCCAGTGTCAGCTTGGCGGCCTTCAAGGCCTGGGCGAAAAGTTCGGGCCGCTGTTGGTCGTACCAGGGCCGGTGCAGCCTTCCCACCGCGTGGTGGTGGGTGATGGTGCCGCCCGCGGCCATGATGGCGTCGGAGGCGGCCTGCTTGATCTCGGCGTACATCTCTAGTTCGGCGCCCAAGCGGCCCATGCCCTCGAAGGTGAAATAGGGGGCCGGGCCGTCGGTGTAGACGTGGGTGAAGCGGCAGGAAACGCTGCCGCCGCCGCAGACTCGGTTGAGGGCGTCTTGCAGGGCGCCCCGTACCATCTCGTCCATCTTGGCCCAGCGGTCCCAGGTGATGGAGGTCTCCATGGTCTCGGTGACCAGGCCCAGCCCTGCCTGATGGTTCTTCACGTAGGGTGCGCCCAGGAAGGAATCCCGCCAGGCGCCCACCGAGCCCTGGCGGCCCGTGTCGCCGCTGGACCTGGAGCTCCCATCGGAGATGCGGATTTCAGATTCGTCGATGGTGCCGCCGGCCTCGCGGGCAATGTCCACGGCGTGACGGATGAACTCGCCCTGGGGTATCTCGGCGGACTCGAATCCCAGCACCAAGAGCGCTGCCGTGCCGTCCATGCCGGCGGCGGCCGCTGACTCCACCGGGTCCAGCAGGCGGCAGTTGGCGGGCCACAGCTTGGTCTGGACGATGCGCCGGGCGGCCTCTGCTCCGGCGGCGAATGTCGGGAAAGTCACGCCTGCCGAGGCGCGGAAGACGGGGCGGGCTTGGATGCGCATCCAGGCTTCGGTGATGATGCCCAGGATTCCCTCGCTGCCGATGGCCATCCGGTCGGGGCTGGGCCCCGCTCCGCTGCCGGGGAGCCGGCGGGACTCCCAGGGACCGGCGGGCGTCACCATGCGCACCGATTCCACGAAATCGTCTATGTGGGTCTGGTTGGTGGCGTAGTGACCGCCCGAGCGGGTGGCGATCCAACCGCCCAGAGTGGAGAACTCGAAGCTCTGGGGATAGTGGCGCAGGGTGAAGCCGTGGGGGCGAAGGTGGTCTTCAAGGGCGGGGCCGTAGACGCCGCCCTGGATGCGGGCGGCGCGGGAGACGTCGTCGATCTCCAATACCTGGTCCAGGTGTTCCAGGTCGATGGTAACGATGCCGTCGTAGCCCTCGGGGGGTTCGAACCCGGCCACGGTGGAACTGCCGCCGCCGAAGGGAATGGTGGCGTAGCCCGAGGCTGAGCACCATTCCAACAGGGCTTCGATGTCCTGCTCGTTCTTGGGCCGGGCCACGACGTCCGGCGGGTTGGGGAAGTCGTAGTTGAAAGCGCGGATGCGGTCGCGGAAGCTGCGTCCGTAGGTGTGCACCGCCCGGTCGTGGTCGTCACCGGAGCAGATGCCGGCCAGTGCGCTTGGTGGGGTTATGCGTGGTTTGCGCAGGGAGAGGCCGGAAGCTGTAGGCGGCCCAACGGGTGTGAGATCAACGCCGTAGCGTTGGGAAAGCTGCTCCGCAGCAGTCTTCATCTGGGCGGCGGTGGGTTCGTCCTGCTCGTTGCCCCAGGCCCAGAAACTTCGCTTGGCCATGGCCTCTCCAATCTGCTGTTGACGGGTGGGGTCTAGTCGGCCATCTGGAAGCGTTCGTTCTCGGCAGGCTTGGACCACATGTCGTCGGCGCCGGCCATGGCCGCGGCCCGTTCGGGGCTGGCCCGCCAGGCGTCGTAGATCTCGTTGGACTCCCAGGTGACCAGGGTGGAGATCTTGGTGGGGTCGTCCTGGGAGATGAAGGTGAGGCGCATGCCGTAGCCGGGGGCCTTGCTCTGGGCCAGGCCGTTGCCGTCCAACATCTTCTTGGCTTCTTCGATCTTGTCGGATTTCGCCCAGTGGTGTGTCAGTACGCCGATCATCGAATATGGCTCCTAGATCAGTTTCGGGTTATGTCCAGCGGCGTGAGTATAGCATTAGTCCCGACCGTCTTTGACCTTGAGCACCCGCCCCAGGACGAAGGCAATGATCGCTGCCACGGCGCTGAGTACGGCGCCCATCTTGGCCGGGTCCTGGAATATTGGATCGTCATAGGCCTTGCCGGCGACGAAGAGAGCCACCGTGAGGCCCAGACCGGCGACTATGGAGGTGACCATCAGGTGTTTGGTGGCCATACCCTCGGGCAGTGGGAATCCCATCTTGGTGCCCAGCCAGGAGAGCAACGTGATGCCCACCAGCTTTCCGGCGATCAGCGATGCTAGGACGATGAAGGTCACGGCGGAGATACTGCTGAAGGCCACGCCGGCGTTGGCGAAGGCAAAGAAGAACAGGCCAAAGTCCACTGGCAGTTTCAGTTGGTGCTCAAAGGTTTCCAGCGGAGCGTGGGTGTGGTGCGCCGCTTGTGGGTTGGCGTCGGATGCGCCGGCCGGCAGGGGTTTTTCGGGAGCGGCTTCCCCGTCGTAGGGATGGGAATGCTCGAATTGGTAGGAATCTTCTTCAAAGAGCCCGCCGGTATGCTGGGGGCCAGGCAGGAAGGGCACGATGACCACCAGGGCCAGGGCCGGTTCGATGGACGACTTCACCAGTCCCACCCAGCTCAGGCCGCCGGCGATGAGGATGTAGACCGGCCAGCTCTGTACGCCGAAACGCCGCATCGCGTAGGCCACGGCCATGCCCGCCAACACCAGCAGCAGCCAGGACGGGGCCACCGGGTGGGCCGGGTCGGGATAGAACACGGCGATGATGCCCAGGCCGATGGCGTCGTCGGCCACGGCCAATAGCAGCAGGAAATTGACCGCAGGGTGGGACGCGCCGAAGACCACGCGGGCCACCAGCCAGGCCAGGGCGATGTCGGTTGCTGTGGGGATACCCCAGCCATTGGCCACGGTGCTGAAATCGCCGCTGCCGCCGTAGAAGACCCAGGTCAGGAAGAAGAACATGCCCGCGGGGCCAACTATCCCGCCGATGGTCCCCATCAACGGGTTGATGGCCTTGGGGATGGGGTTCAGAGCGCCGCCGGGCAGCACCGACTCGGTGATCTCCTTGGCCGCGATGCCGAAGAAGAACACCATGAAGATCTCGTTAATAAAAAAATGGAGGGTGACCGACTTGCCGAAGATCTTGGCGTCGTCGCCAAAGGGGTGGTAGTCGACCAATTCCTCGTAGGTGTGGGCATCTATGTTGGCAAATATCAGGCCAGCGATGACGCCGATGATCAGGGGTATGGAGAACTGTTGAAGGAGGCTGATATGGTGGGCCCGGAGCAATGCCTATCCTATAATCTAAAAAGATGTGACGACAAATAAGACGCTTGCCGCAGCAGGCGCTCCGGGGATTATACCACCGGACAGGGCTAAAAACGCCCCTCTGAGCAACGTCGTTCCAGGCTCGGAAAAGGCCTCTTCCAGGCGTGGACCAATTTGACATCCCATAGGGCCTTTGTTAGCATTACGAGCGGCCTGGAAGTTAATTTTCCAGGCTAATTTGGGCTTTTGCCCCGGCTTTTTATTCACCCTGGAGGGAACAACCCCGGTGGCTTTCGTAAGTGGACTCAAGTGCCGTGAGTGCGGCAGAGAATATTCGGCAGAGCCTCTAAACGTATGCGACTTCTGCTTCGGCCCGCTGGAAGTGGTGTACGACTATGCCACCATCTCCGAGGTAATCAGCAGGGATAGCATCGAAAGAGGCCCCCTCAGCATCTGGCGTTACAAGGACCTGCTCCCCGCCGATGCCGACGACCCTGTGGATATCATGGCGGGCTTCACTCCGCTGATCAAAGCCAAGGGCCTGGGCAAGACCCTGGGTCTGAACAACCTGTACATCAAGAACGACAGCGTCAACCCGTCGTTCTCCTTCAAAGACCGGCCGGTCTCCGTGGCCGCCACCAAGGCCGTGGAGTTCGGCTACAAGACCATTGCCTGTGCCTCCACCGGCAACCTGGCCTGCAGCGTGGCAGCCCACGCCGCCCGGGCCGGGATGCGGTCGGTGGTGTTCATACCCTCCGACCTGGAGCGGGGCAAGATCATCGGCGCCGCCATCTACAGTCCCGTGCTGGTAGCCGTGGACGGCTCCTACGACCAGGTCAACCGCCTCTGCAGCGAGCTGGCCGACGACTACCCCTGGGCATTCGTGAATATCAACATGCGCCCCTATTACGCCGAGGGCAGCAAGACCCTGGGCTACGAGGTGGCCGAGCAATTGGGCTGGCGGCTCCCCGACCATGTGGTCGTGCCCTCAGCTTCCGGCGCCATGTTCACCAAGATCTGGAAGGGCTTCAACGAGATGGCCTGTCTCGGACTGCTTGAAGGAGTCGAATCCGGTTCCTTCGGTGTGGACCAGAACACGGTGCACCATCCCGGCGTCACCACCAAGATGCACATGACCCAGGCCGAGGGCTGCTCTCCCATCGTCACTGCCTGGGAGAACAGCGCCTCCCAAGTCATCGCGGTGAAACCCGACAGCCTGGCCAAGTCCCTGGCCATCGGGAACCCGGCCGACGGAATCTATTCTCTGAAGGTCATTGAGAATTCCGGTGGTTCCGCCTACGCGGTGCCGGAAGACAAGATCGTGGAAGGCATCAAGCTGCTGGCTGAGACCGAGGGAATCTTCACCGAAACGGCCGGCGGCGTGACTATCTCCGCTTTGAAACACCTGGCCAAATCGGGGGCGATCAAGCCGGATGAACTTACGGTGGTCTACATCACCGGCAACGGTCTGAAGACTCAGGAAGCGGTGGAAGAAGTGGTGAACCCGCTTTCCATCAAACCCACCATGCGAGGCTTTGAAGAAGCTTTTGACGGAGAGAAATAGCCGGCCTAAAAGCTTTTGAAAAGAGCATTCAGCCAGAAGGCAGCCAGGAGGTGTTTGGGTATGGGCAAACAGAGGGTGAAGTTCACTTTTGAGAACGACCTGGTAAAGCAGCCGGTGATCTACGAACTGGGACAGAAGTACAAGATTGTCACCAACATCCGCCGGGCCGAAGTCGGAGAAGAGGTAGGCTGGGTGGTGTTGGAACTGGACGGCGAAGAGCCGGAGATACAAAGGGGACTGGATTGGGTCAGTTCCACAGGTGTGAGGGTGGACCCGCTAGTCGGGGATGTAATTGAAGGATAGGACTTGGTCCTGCATTGGCCGCCCCCCATCGGGGTGAATGGTTAGGAGGGTTTTCCAGATGAGCGTCATGGTCCGAATTCCCACGCCGCTGCGGCGTATGACCAACGGCAAAGACAAGGTCGAGGTCGACTCAGGCAGCCTGGGCGACTTGGTCGAGAAGTTGAACGGCGAGTATCCCGGTTTCAAAGACCGTTTGGTCGATGAGAACGGCGAACTGCGGTATTTCGTGAACATCTACCTGAACGGTGAGGACGTCCGGTTCATGGATGGACTGGGCACTTCCACCAGCGAAGGCGACGAAATCAGCATAGTCCCGGCGGTTGCCGGCGGCTGTTAGGCCCCCGCCCCAAACCCTCCAACATTCCGGGCCATATCTTTAGCTGTTGAGCCCTCCCCGGGTCTGCAGCCATTGTTCTTTCTGCCGCTGGCGCGCCGCTTCGTCGGCGGGCTGGTACACGCCCAGGAACTCCCTGCGGAAGGCGTCGAAACGGTCTTCCAATATGGCGGCCCTGATCCGCTCCATCAGCGAGAGTATGAACCGCAGGTTGTGGATGGACGCCAGTCTCAGTCCCAGTAATTCCTTGGCCCGGAATAGGTGCCTCAGGTAGGCGGCCGAATAGTTCCGGCAGGTATAGCAATCGCAGTCCTCAACCAAGGGCTCCTGCTGCTCCGCGAACCTGGCCTTGGTGATGTCCACCCGCCCCCGGGGCGTGAATAGACTGCCGTTTCGTGCGACTCGAGTGGGCAGGGCGCAGTCGAACATGTCGATGCCTCTGGCCACCCCCTCCACCAGGTCCTCGGGCGAACCCACTCCCATCAGATAGCGCGGCTTGTCTGTGGGGAGGGCCGCCGTTACCTGGCCTGTGAACCGGTACATGTCCTCTTTGTTCTCGCCCACTGCCAGACCGCCCACCGCATAGCCGTTGAATGGAATGGCCGATATGGCGCCGGCGGACTCTTCCCGAAGCCCAGGGAAAGTACCCCCTTGAACGATGCCGAAGAGGGCCTGCCCCGTGGCGGCGCCGGTGGGGGAGGAGATGTGGTGGTCATAGCACATCTGGGCCCAGCGGTGGGTGCGCTCCATGGCCTGACGGACTTCCTTCTCGGTGGCCCCATAGGCGATGCACTGGTCGAAGCACATGACCATGTCGGCGCCCAAGCCCTCCTGGTTGGCGGTGGCCAATTGGGGGGTGAAATTGTGCTCGCTGCCGTCTATGTGAGAGCGGAACCGGATGCCCTCGTCGGTGACCTTACGCAGGGGTCCCATGCTGAAGGCCTGGAAGCCGCCGCTGTCGGTGAGGATTGGCGCGTCCCAGCCCATGAACTTGTGCAGGCCGCCCATCGTGCGCACAGTGTCCACGCCCGGGCGCAGGTACAGGTGATAGGCGTTGCCCAAGACCACCTGGGCGCCCACGGCCTTCACCTCTTCCGGGGTCAGGCCCTTCACCGTGGCCTGGGTGGCCACGGGCATGAAAAAGGGCGTGAGCGCCGTGCCGTGGGGCGTCTCGATCTGGCCGGCCCTGGCATTGCCGTCGGTGTGCTGTAGTTGGAAGTTGAATCGGGTTTCTGGCATCTGGTTTACGCCTGCGTCACGACCGGGTTGAGTTCCCGGCGGCCTCCAGCACGGCTTATGTTATCCTCTACACGCCGACCCCTTCAAGCACTCAGCCAGTCAACGGCAGCGGGGCTTGGGGCCCGCTGTGGATACATGAACGAATTTCTAACCAGCTTCAGCTCCGACTACACCGTCCTCTGGGCCCTTTTCATCATCGGTGTCATAGCCGCCGCAGCCGTTGGCCTCCACGTCTTCTGGAGCGTGGTACTGCGGTCTGTCGCGGGCTTGCGTAGCGTACTTTCAAGAGGTCAGGGAGGCCACCGCTGACATGTGGTTTCCCATCGCTGAAGTGGCGGTCAACCCGGCCCTTTTGCTGCTATTGGGCGTCATGGTCGGCACCCTCAGCGGTTTCTTTGGTGTTGGCGGCGGATTCCTCATTACCGGCGGCCTATTGGTCTTCGGCGTGCCGCCGGTCTTCGCTGTGGGCACCGGACTGGCCCTCATCATGGGCTCGTCCATCATCAACACCCTGAAACACAGCCACCTGGGCAATGTGGATATCCGGCTGGGGATGTTGATGCTGGTGGGAACGATTCCCGGCGTGTTTCTTGCCGAGCAACTCAACTCCGCATTGGAAGAGGCGGACATCATCGGTCCGGTGATCCGCTACGTGTACATCGTATTTCTCGCGGTCCTGGGCGGGTTCATCGTCTTTGACCACCTGCGGGTGCGCCGCACCGAGACCACCGACGGTGAAGAGGTTTCCACGGCGTCTCTGACCCGCCGGGTGAGGGGGATGCGCATACCGCCCCATGCCGTCTGGCTGCCGGGCAAGGGGAAAGTTTCAACCTATGTGGCGCTGCCGGTTTCCGGAATCGACAGCCTGTCGGTGTTCATACCGGTGATCGTAGGGTTCAGCGTGGGGTTCTTCGCGGGTCTGTTGGGTGCGGGCGGCGGCTTCCTGCTCATGCCGGTGCTGATCTTCGGTCTGGGCGTGCCCACCACGGTTGCCATTGGGACGGACCTATTCCAGATAATCGTCACCGGCTCCTGGGGGACGTTCATCTACGCCCTGTCCCACAGTGTGGACCCCATGATGGCGGTGATAATGCTGGGAGCAGCGTCGGTGGGCTCCCAACTGGGCACCACGGCCACCAGGTTCGTGGAGCCGGCCCGCATCCGGATCCTCTACGGCGTGACCATACTGGGCGGGTGTGCGGCAGTGGCCCTGGAGCAGGCGTCCACCTTCTCGGACAGCGTGGAATTCCTGTCCACCATGGCCTCGGTGGTGCTGCTCACGGTGGCGGGCATAATGTGCCTGACAATCGCAACGATGATGATAAATGCCAAACGCAAGGTGGGCGAGCTGGCCGCCGCTGACGACTAGCCGGTCAGGTCCCTGACCGTCTTCTCCACCAGTTCCCTGGGCACGTCGCTTCGCACCACGGCCCGGCCCACGTCTTCCAGCATGACCCAGCGGTTGGAGCCGCCCTGGCTCTTCTTGTCCAGGGACATCCCATTCAGGATGTCCTCCACCGGCACGCCCTTGGCTGCGGTGGGCAGGCTGAACCGCTCCAACAGGCGGCGTTGGCGGTCCACTATCTCCTGGGAGTGGAGCCCCATCTCCTGGGCCATTGTCGCCGCGCCCATCATGCCCACGGCGACGCCCTCGCCGTGGAAGTACTGGCCGTACTCCGTGGACGACTCTAGGGCGTGGCCGATGGTATGCCCGTAGTTCAGCAGGATGCGGATGCCCAGGGTCTCGCGCTCGTCCTGGCTGACGATGTTGGCCTTGATGGCCATGCTGCGGCGGATGACCTCGGTGGCGATCTCCGGTTCGTTGTCCATGAGGGCTTCCGCGTGTTCTTCGAACAGGTCCACCAGGCTGGCGTCCAGGATGAAGCCGTGTTTGATGGCCTCGGCCCAGCCCTCGGCCAGTTCCCGTTTGCCCAGGGTGGAGAGGGTCTGCACGTCGGCGAAGACGCCCTTGGGCTGGTAGAAGGCCCCCACCAGGTTCTTGGCTTGGGGCAGGTTCACGGCCACCTTGCCGCCGATGGACGCGTCCACCATGGCGGCCATGCTGGTGGGCACCTGCACGAAGGGCATGCCCCGCAGGTAGGTGGCGGCGATGAAGCCGCCCAGGTCTCCGGGAACGCCGCCGCCGACGCTGACGATGGTGTGACCGCGTTCGGCCTTCAACTCGGCCAGCCAGTGGTAGATGGACTGGGCCAGTTCAAAGCTCTTGCTGGTCTCCCCTGCGGGGACGATGTAGATGTGGGCGGGGATGCCGCGCTTCTGCAGCGCCCGCTGGACGTTGCGCGCGTATCGGTTCATCACGTTGGAGTCGGTGATGATGTAGGCGGTGTTGGTCAGCCCTAGGTCGGTGAACCGGTCGCCCAGGGTGTCGATGGTCCCCCAGCCGGCAACCACCGGGTAGGAACCGCCGGAATGATGTACTTCCGCCGCTAGGTCTGCGTCGGGCATGTTCTGGTCTCCGTAGTTATTTGTTGCTTCGGGTATTCTTGCCCAGCCCGGGGCCGCATATCTTGAGGATGGCTTCGGCTACCCGGTCCGGGCTCAGGTTGTCGGTCTCCACGGTGTGGTGTGCCTGGGCGTAGGCTGGACCGCGCTGGGCAAGCAGTTCCTTGATTCGCTCCAGCGGGTCGCCGCCGGCCAGTAGGGGCCGCACCGGCGCGTTGGGGTGGCCCTTGGTCACCCGCTTGTGGATGGTCTCGGGAGTGGTGCTCAGGTAGAAGACTGTTCCTCCCGTCAGCATGGCGCTTCTGCTTTCCTCGTCGATGAAGGAGCCGCCGCCTGCGGCGATGATGCGGCCCGACTCCACGCATAAGTCCCGGACCACGCTCCGCTCCAGCTCCCGGAAGGCCTCTTCACCGGAGTCGCGGAATATGTCGGCTATGGGCTTTCCGGCCCGGGCCACAATCTCGTCGTCCACGTCCACGCGGGGCCACCCACAGCGGCGGGACAACGCCCGGCTGACACTGCTCTTGCCCGAGGCCATGAACCCCACCAGTACTATGTTGCGCACTTGCTCTGTCTGCATGCCGAAATAGCCCGGTGGGCTGGCCGTGGGTGTTTAGTCCGGCAGCCGGGTCAGGTGCATACGGGAACCCAGGCTGGACTCGGTCTCCAGGTACATCACCTGCTGGCCGACACCGTTGGTGTTGGGCGTGTCGGATACGAATTTAACGCCGTGGGCCTGGCACTCACCCATGCAGGTGGAGATGTTGTCCACCACGTAACCTACGTGGTCCATGGTGTGGTCTTGGCTCATGGCGCCGGTGTCCGGCGGTTCGATGAGCTCAACCTGGACGTTATAGAAGTTGACGAAGGCGTTCCGGCCGCCGGTCCGGGAGGGGCCGCCACCCAGATGGGTGCCGTCGAACTTGTCGATGTACCACTTGATGGCCTCTTCCAGGTTCTTCACCCGGTAGCCGGCGTGGATGATCTTTTCCACCTCGATGCCCGCGCCGATACCGGTTTCGTCCATCTGGCCGGGCAGCTGGGTGATGTGCAGGTTCACACCGTTGGTGGTGGTCCTATCCAGGTACAGGAGTTGGTGGCCCAGCACGTTGGTGTTGGGCTTGTCGGCGGCGAACTTGAAGCCCTTGGCCGACAGATCGTCGATGGCCTTATTGATGTCCGCCACCACGTAGCCCACATGGTGCATGGTCAGGGGATCGCCGGGGATGGTGGACTTGTCCGACGGCTCCAAGAGCTCGGCCTCGGCGTGCCCGAAGCGCACGTAGGCGTTCCTGCCGCCCGTGGGAAGGGCCACGCCGGGGGCCAACGGACCGCCGCCGGCCTTGACGGCGCCGAAGGACTTCTCGAACCAGGCGATGGCCTCGTCCAGGTCCGGGGTTAGATATCCGATGTGTTGGATGCGCTCGAACACGGTGACTCCTAGCTAAAAGGGGTTATTCGGGGCGTCCGGGGGCCGGGAAGTAGCCGGAGCCGGTGCAGAACTCCACCCGGTTGCCGTCGGGGTCGTTGATGAACATGAACCCCTGGCCGTCGAAGCGGACGCCGTGGCGCAGGATCTCGAAACCCTCTTCTTCCAGAGTCTTCATGGTGCCCTCGAAGTCCTCGACCTCAAAGGCGTGGTGGGTGTTCTCGGGCTTCACGGGGGCGTCGGGGGTCTCGATGAGGTGGACCATGATGCCGTTTTCCAGTTGCAGCCAGGTGATCTCCGGGTTGGGGACCTGACTCTCGATCTGCTTGATGCCCAGCAGGTCGTTGTAGAACTTCATGGCGCGGGCGGTGTCCTTGACCATGGTGGTCACGTGGTTGATCTTCTTGGTTGTGATTTTTCCTGGCATGGGGCTCCTCTCTTTTGAACGGTTTTCACGCCGGAATGGGATTGGATCGAGACGGGACGCAGGCGCGTCTGCGCCCAATTATGCCACAAAGGAGGTGTCTTGGGCAGGCACAGGTAGCATGACGGCCCCTACGGGGCTCAGTCTGTGGACCCACCGTGCGTGGCCTGGCCCCTATTGTGCGCCACCTACATCGTGCTTCCGATTGAAACCAGGACCACGCCGGCCACGGTGACGCTGACACCGATGAACAGCCATTTGGTCAGGTTTTCCATGCGTGAGATGAATATCTGGGCCAACACAAGGGTGAAGATGGGGTTGGTGGAGACTATGGGCGATACCACGGCCACGTCCTCCCTCTGGAGGGCGTAGTAGAGGCAAATCACGCCTGTGGAGGCGGCCAGTCCGGCCAGCCCCGCCGAGATCGCGAACCTCCGGTCTCCCCTTGCCGCCTTCACCTGTTGGACCGCGGACTTACCGGCTATGGGGGCCATGAGCATCACCCCGAAGAGCAGGGCGAAGGCTGAGACCATCAGTGGGGAACCGTAGGTCTCCGTCACCTCCTTGGCAATGACGTTGGTGCCGCCGTAGCAGGCGGCGGCGGTCAGGGCCAGTCCGTAGCCGATCAGTGCGCCCCGGTTGTCATTGATGCCGTCCCTGATGGAATTGCCCAGGGCGGCCGTGAGCCCAGTGACCACGGTGAAGGTGCCGATGAGCACGATGAAGTGGGGCCGCTCACCGGTGATGGTGATGGCGAAGAAGGTGGCGAAGACCGCCGCGGTGCCCTGGAGGGCGGCGGTGCGTGATGCTCCGATGCGGCCGATGGCCTGGAAACTGGCGGTGCGGCCGCCCAGGAAGTTGACCACGCCCAATAACAGGAACCAAAGAAACGCTTCGGGGGGCAGGCCCTTGATGTCGGCGAAGGCGAATAACAGGGCCAGGATGGCGGTGGGCAGGAAGCTGACCACCACCGAGACCATGGTGCTGGACAGGGGGCTCATGCCCTGCATGCCGATTCTGGCGAAGATGGCGGAGGACCCGAAACCCAGGCCCGACGCCAATGACAGGACGATGGCGATCAAAGTCTAGCGGCCCGTTCGGGCAGAGCGCTCAAATGGGGAATCCGGCAGGGGCTGAAAGTGGCCATCGGGCTGGTTAGCCCTGCCTGGAGCCTTCCCGGCAACTTTCGATGATGGACTCGAATATCAGGTTGCCGTCGGTGCTGCCCAGAATGGCCTCGCAGCTCCGCTCCGGGTGGGGCATCATCCCCAGCACGTTGCCAGTCTCGTTGATGATGCCGGCGATGTTGTTGGCCGAGCCGTTGGGGTTGGCCTCGGCGGACGCCTGGCCTTCGATATCACAGTAGCGGAACAGGACCCGGCCATCTTCTTCCAACTGGGCCAGGGTCTCGGTGTCGGCGAAGTAGTTGCCCTCCCCATGGGAGACCGGGACCTTCAAAAGCTGGCCCTGCCGGCAGGTGTTGCTGAACGGAGTGTCGGCCCGTTCGGTGCGCAGGTAGCTCCACTGGCAGCGGTACTCCAGGTGCTGATTGGGCAGCAGGGCGCCGGGCAGCAGGCCAGATTCACAGAGGATCTGGAACCCGTTGCATATGCCGATGGCCGTTCTGCCTGTGGCGACAAAGCCGTTCAAGGCGTCCATCACCGGGGAGAAGCGGGCCATGGCCCCGGGGCGCAGGTAGTCGCCGTAGGAGAAACCGCCGGGGAGGATCACCGAGTCGAACCGGTCCAGGCTGGTTTCCTGGTGCCAGACGTATTCGGCGTCCTGGCCCAGGATGCTCTTCACCTGGTGATAGCAGTCTGTATCGCTCCAGGTGCCGGGGAAGACGAGAATCCCAAAGCGCATCAGCCCAGGGACTCCAGGTAGGCTGTGGCCATCTCATTCACCACGGAACCATCGGCTTTGCCCCTGGTCTGGGGCATGAGCTTGCCCATGAGCTTTCCCTTGTCCTGGATGGAGGCCGCCCCTACTTCGGCGGCGGTGTCCTTGATCAACTGGGTTATCTCGTCCGCGCTCATCTGGGGCGGCAGATATTCTTCCAGAACCTTCAGCTCCGCGGCCTCTTTGGCGGCCATCTCCGTGCGTCCGCCCTCTTCAAAGGCCTTGATGCTGTCGCGGCGGTCGCTGGCCTGCTTGGTGACCACCTCGATCATGGCCTGGTCATCCAGGGTGGTCTTGCGCTCTTTCTCCACAGCCTGGACCGCGTTCTTCAAGAATCGCAGGCCGTCCAGGCGTGCCTGGTTGTGGCTGCGCATGGATTCTTTGATGTCTTCTTCCAGTTTTTCTCTGAGGGCCATGGTGATCGTCCGTTCCTGAAGGATTGGGGCATCCGTACCCCGTTTCCATTCTACGCCTTTCCCGGGGCGCGGCGATTATAGTTGGGGCCGAAATTGGGTGTCAATTCAAGATGTTGAGCACGGTTTTGCCTGATTTGCTGAGGATCAATAGGCAACCCCCCGCAAACCGGAGCGGACCGTCCTTGCGCGTGTTCGCTTTCCCAAGGAAAATGATTTTGCTATACTCGTGTAGCCTTGTCTCCTACCTGGGGAAAGGTATGTTTTTTTGTAAGGCGGGCTATTTAGAATGCCGGCATACGCCGTAATCGGCGGCCAATGGGGTGACGAGGGTAAGGGCAAAGTCATTGACTACCTTGCCGGGGATGTTGACAGCGTGGTCCGCTACGCGGGTGGCAACAACGCCGGCCATACCGTCGTAAACGAAAAGGGCACTTTCCAGCTGCACCTGGTGCCCTCAGGTATCTGTTGGCCCGACGCCTACGGCATCATCGGCAACGGCGTCGTTGTCGACCCGGACGTTCTGGTCCACGAACTGACCGAGATTTCCGGGCGGGGGATCGACACCAGCCGCCTCTATATCAGCGAACGCGCCCACGTGATAATGCCCTATCACGTTGTTCTGGACCGGTACGAAGAGGAAGCCAGGGGGGCCGCGGCCATCGGAACCACCGGACGGGGCATCGGCCCGGCTTACATGGACAAGACCGGACGCATGGGGGTCAGAGTCGGCGACCTGCTGGACTGGGACGCCCTGGTGCCCATGGTCACCAAGATACTGGAACACAAGAACGCCATGATTACCAAGATCTACGGCGGAGAAGCCCTGGCCCTGACTGACGTGCTGGACAAGTGTAAGTTGTGGGCCGAGCAGCTAAAGCCTTTTGCCCAGCCCACCGAGCAACTGATACAGGACCTGCTGGCCCAGAACAAGCGGGTGCTGCTGGAAGGGGCCCAGGGCACACTTTTGGATATCGACCACGGCTCCTACCCCTACGTCACGTCGTCTTCGCCCTCCATCGGCGGCGCGTGCACCGGGTTGGGACTGAACCCCCAGGCCATTTCCGGTGTGTTGGGCGTTTTCAAAGCCTATTCCACCCGTGTGGGCGGCGGTCCCATGCCCTCGGAGCTGCACGACGGCGAAGGCGAGGCCATTCGGGAGAAGGCCCAGGAGTTCGGTGTCACCACCGGCCGGGCGCGGCGCATCGGCTGGTTCGACGGCGTCGCCAGCAAGTACAGTCAGCTGGTCAACGGTTTCACCGGCCTGGTGCTAACCCGTCTGGACATCCTGGACGGCTTCAAGTCGGTGAAGGTGTGCGTTGCCTACGAGGTGAACGGTGAGCGTCTAGACCGTTTTCCGGCCAACACCGGCCTCCTGGCCCAATGTAAGCCGGTATTCGAGGAATTGCCCGGTTGGGACGAGCCCACGGCCAGCGTCACTGAATTGTCCCAGCTGCCCAAGAACGCCCTGGCCTACGTGCGGCGTATTGAAGAACTGGTGGGATGTCGGGCCCAGATAATCTCCACCGGGCCCAGACGTGACGAGACCATCCAAGTGGAGCCCGTCTTCTTATAAGTCCTGATCGGCTGTATAGAAAAAGCCCCCTGGTTTTAACCAGGGGGCTTTTTTGTTGTCTGACCGGACGGGGCCTAATTGGACGGGGATTGTTAGGCGGAAACTGGCAGGTCCATCTCGTATTGGGAGAGGAGCTTTTCGAAATCGCCCACGACGGTCTCGCTGAGGGGCACCATGGGCAGCCTGGGGTCGCCCACTTTCAGACCGATGTGGTTGACCGCGTGTTTGACTGGTATGGGGTTGGACTCCACGAAAACACCCTTGAAGAGAGGCAGCAGGCGGCGGTGCTCGGCGGCCGCGCCTTCCACGTCTCCTTCCAGCAGCAGGCCCATCATGTGCTTGATCTGGTTGCCCACCAGGTGCGCGGCGACGCTGATGATGCCGTAGCCGCCCATGGACATGATCAAAAAGGTCTGGTCGTCGTCGCCGCTCCAGACTTTGAAGCCCGGGCTGGCGCCTCCGATGATGCGCGCTATCTGGTTCATGTCACCGCTGGCTTCCTTGGTGCCGACGATGTTCTCTATCTGGCTGAGCCGGATGGTGGTCTCGTCGCTCATGTTCACGCCGGTGCGGCCCATGATGTTGTAGACGATGCAGGGCAGGCTGGTCTTGCCGGCGATGGCCTTGAAGTGCTGGTACATCCCCTCTTGGGGCGGTTTGTTGTAATAGGGCACGACCAGGAGCAGGCCGTCCACGCCCTGTTCCTCGGCTTCCTGGGTCAGTTCAATGCTCTCGGCGGTGTTGTAGGTGCCGGTCCCGGCGATGACGGCGCCCTTGTCTCCCACGGACTGTTTGACCTCGCGGAAGAGACGCATCTTTTCCTCTGTGGTCAGCGTGGGGGACTCGCCGGTGGTGCCGGACAGCACAACTCCGTCGCTGCCCGAGTCCAGAAGGGCATGGGCGAGCTTCTTGGCCTGCTCAAAGTCGACATTGCCCTTATCGTCGAAGGGCGTGACCATCGCAGTGAGGAGCCTTCCTATCTCTACCATAATTCCCTCCAGTGTTTGCCGCCTGGGTGTACGTGTACTCTCGAAATCTGTTGCATTATACCCGCGGATAACTCATATCGCACCCCCTCGGCCCAGGCGGGGCAATTTACGCCTCGGGGAACGAAAAAACGGCCATCAAGTGGCCGTTTTTCGGAGCGTCTGACCTGTCGCAAAAAGGACTAGCCGGTCACTCCACTGGTGTGCTTGGGCTTCAACCGTCCCCGGGCGACCAGTTCCTCGGCGATCTGGAGCGAGTTCAGAGCCGCCCCTTTGCGGAGGTTGTCTGAGACTATCCACATGACCAGGCCGTTGGGGTGGGACAGGTCCTGTCGGATGCGGCCCACAAAGACGTCGTCCTCGCCGGCCACGTCCCAGGGCATGGGGTATTCTCCCGCATCCGGGTTGTCCAGCACCGTGAGGCCGGGCATGGTGGACAGCAGTTCCCTGGCCTCTTCCGGAGACATGGGGCGGGTGAACTCGATGTGCACGGAAGCCGAGTGGGAGATGTAGACCGGCACCCGCACGCAGGTAGCGGAGATGGCTATCTCCGGCGCGTGGAGTATCTTCTGGGACTCCTGGCGCATCTTCTGTTCTTCGAAGGTGTAGCCGGTTTCCAGGAACCGGTCGATGTGGGGCACTACGTTGTAGGCCGTCTGACCCTTTTCCGACTTGCTGGTGTTGGAGTCGGCGTCCATCAGCCGCTCGGACTGTTCGCGCAGGTCGTTCATGGCCCCGCCGCCGGCCCCGGAGACTGACTGGTAGGTGTCGGCCACCATCCGTTTGATTGGGTTGACCTGGTGCAGCGGGTGGGCGGCCATGACCAAGGGCGTGGTGGAGCAATTGGGGATGGAGATTATCCCCTGATGCCATTCCACGTCGGCGCCGTTGACCTCGGGCACCACCAGCGGCACCGTCTCCTCCATGCGGAAGGCCGAGCCGTCGTCGATTACCACCGCTCCGGCGGCCACTGCTGCAGGCGCCAGTTGGTGGCTGACGGCTGAGCTGGCCGATATGAAGGCAACGTCCACGTCGTCGAAGGACTGCTCCGTCGCCTCCGCAACCACCAGTTCCTTGTCCCCGACCTTGATGGTCTTGCCGGCCGAGCGGCTGGATGCCAACAGCTTGAGGTTGGGAATCTGGGAGTACCGCTGTTCTACGATGCGGAGGAATTCGGCGCCCACTGCTCCCGTGGCGCCCACGACTGCGATGGTTAGGTCCTGCACTGGTGGTAACTCTGTTTTTTTTGAATTTCGTGCCTGGAGATAGCCGAAATCACGGCTATAAACCGAGCACGTTCTCCAAGCCTATCACAAGGCCAGGACGGGTCACAACGTCGCGGATACAACGCACCACGCCGGGCATGTAACAGCTGCGGTCCAGGGTGTCGTGACGCAGGGACACGGTCTGGCCGGCGGCGCCGAAGATCACCTCATGGTGGGCGCTCCGGCCGGGCATGCGGATGCTGTGTACGGAGATTCCGTTGTGCTCCCCGCCCCGGGTGTTGGCCAGGTTCTCTTTCTCGGGCTGGTTGCGGGTGAACTGCTTGTTCTCGCCCAGGCTGCGCATCAGGGCCAGGGCAAATCCGGAAGGCGAGTCTATCTTGGCTTCGTGGTGGGACTCGACGATGTCCACGTAATCAAAGTGGGGCGCGGCCTGCTCCACCAGCTTCTTGAGGACGATGGCTCCCAGGGCGAAGTTGGGCGCTACTATGATGCCGATGCCGTTGTCGTTGGCCAGGGCATCGAGCTGTTTTAACTGGTCT
>MDTE01064495.1_pt1 | contig 17807 bp, 14 predicted proteins | sample 811231 | NCBI WGS metagenome assembly MDTE01 (sample SAMN05326651, study PRJNA326480) | marine metagenome | isolation source: seawater | place: Indian Ocean: Red Sea | collected 2010 | reverse complement strand
TATGAAGATAATAAACCTCTTTTTTATGAAGGCACAGTTCAGGAGATAACAGAGCAAAAGATAGCAGAAATTGAACTTCGGCGTTCTCAGATATTATTTCATTCGCTCGTTGAGAATCTACCTCAAAAGATTTTTCGAAAAGATTGTAGTGGAGATTTTGTATTTGCCAATAACGGCTTTTGTAAAGAGGTAGGGAAAACTCGCCAAGAAGTTATCGGCAAGACTGACTTTGATTTTTTCCCGAAGGATCTAGCTGCTAAATATCGAGAAGACGACATCGATATTATGAAAAGTGGAGAGTCGCTGGATACGGTGGAAGAACATGTTGCTTTAGATGGCCAGAAGTCCTGGGTGCATGTGGTCAAGACGCCGATATATGATGAGTCAGGCAGGTGTGCTGGCGTGCAGGGGATTTTTTGGGATGTGACTGATCAAAAGAGGACTGAGATGGCGCTTGCCCATGAACGCGACCTTCTTCGGACATTACTTGATAGTGTTCCTGATCGGATTTATTTCAAAGATAGTAACAGCCGATTTCTCATGATTAGTCGAGCTCTCGCGAGAGATTTTGGATTGGAAAATCCGGAAGATGCGGCTGGGAAAACGGATGCTGATTTTTTTAGTGCAGAACATGCCAGATTAGCTTTGCTCGATGAGAAAGAAATCCTCGATTCAGGGCAGGCTATTATAGGAAAAACAGAAAAGGAAACTTGGAACGATGGCAGCGAAGGATGGGTTTTGACTACGAAGATGCCAATGAGATCTCCAGAAGGGACAATTATTGGGATTGTTGGCGTTTCAAAGGACATTACTTCACTTAAAGAGGCGGAGGAAGAACTTGCAAATGCAAGAGATGATGCCTTGGAATCAGCCAGATTTAAATCTGAGTTTCTTGCTAATACTAGCCATGAAATTCGTACTCCAATGAATGCTATCATTGGAATGACAGATCTTTTGCTTGATAGTCCACTTAACGAGCAGCAACGAGATTTTCTCACTACTATTCGCGAGAGTTCTGATGCACTTCTTTCAATCATAAACGACATACTTGACTTCTCTAAGATTGAAGCGCGTAAACTAAAGATTGATAAGGATCCTTTTGATCTCAGAGAAGTTGTTGAAAGCACAGTGGATCTTCTGGCTGAGCGTGCTCAAAATAAGGGGTTGAATCTAGTATGCCTGATTTATGAAGATGTATGGACCAAGGTAATTGGAGATTCGGGCCGACTTCGTCAAATACTGACCAACATAATTGCTAACGCCATAAAATTTACTCAACAAGGAGAGGTGATAGTTAAGGTAAAAATGGTACGAGAGAATCTATCAAATCTAGATATAGTTTTTGAAATTAAAGATACCGGCATTGGAATTCCCGAGGAGGCACAAGCGAGATTATTTCAGCCTTTCACTCAAGCAGACGGATCTTTAACTCGTCGTTATGGAGGCACAGGGCTGGGATTAACTATTTCAAAGCAACTATCCGAAATGATGGGGGGGGAGATCCGGTTCCAAAGTAAACTCGGACAAGGGTCCGTATTCTGGATTGATCTGACATTTCAAAAAGAGGTATGTGGCGAAGACCTAACATCGGAAGATGAACTGTTGACAGGCTTGAGCGTGTTGATTGCTGGAGACGATGAAACCAACCGACAGATTCTTAATCACCAGTTACGTTCACGAAGAGTTAAAACGGCAGAAGCTGACAGCATCGAAACAGCAATTGATATGCTATACAAGCAGGCTTCAACTAATAGTCCGTTTCAGGTTGTGATTCTTGACTTTGAGACCCGAGGAAGTGATGGGATTTCCATGGCGAATATGATTAAGGATGATCTTTTATTCTCTGATGTAAAAATCATTCTGCTCAATTCCATGGGCAAATCTGTTTCTAGCGATAAACATGAGGGTTCTGGGATTGATTTATGTTTGATGAAGCCCGTGAAACAAAGCCGGCTGCTGGAATCCATCACACGAATTATAATTGGGCAAAATGTAGAAGATTCATCCAAGCTTATACCAGTTGAAGACAAATCACTTCGAATCCTTGTTGCAGAAGACAACATCGTGAACAAAAAAGTCATACTTCTTCAGTTGAAAAAGCTTGGATACAATGCTGATTCGGTTGCTAACGGATTGGATGCTGTTGAGCGTGTTAGAAAGAAACCCTACGATGTTGTGCTAATGGACTGTCATATGCCTGATATGAACGGATATGAAGCTACTATAGCTATAAGACAGATTGCCGGCAGGGTTCAATTGATCAGAATTATTGCCGTTACAGCAAATGCAGACCCTGAAGAACGCCGTAAATGTCTTGAGGCAGGGATGGATGACTATCTCATTAAACCGATTAATCTCGAAAAGCTAAGGGAATCTTTGGGTAAAATAGCAAATGCGGTTGGAGCGGCAGAGGGAAGCGTGGGTGATTCTGATTTAGAAGCCATCGTCGAGGGGCTTAAATCTTTTGGAGATGCTAAAGTGATTATGGAATTGATTGATCTTTTTCTTGAGGATGCGCCAAAGAAAATTTTGCTAGCTACACAGGCTATTAAAAACGAAGATCACAATAGTATTGTTGAGGCCGTTCATTCGCTTAAAGGTAGCGCTCGTAATCTTCGTGCAGAGTCATTAGCACAGGCTTGTGAACTGCTCGAGCAAAGCTCTAAAAAGGGATCTCTTGATTCTGCGGAATTTAATCTTGGCCGCATTGAGCAAGAACTTAACAAAGTTGTCAGAGTATTAAGAAATCAGAAAGAGATATTGGAATGAGCTAATTAATTTGTTTTTTTCGGTAAATCCACAAGATTCCTAATATGAAAAAGGCAGTAGTCCCCAGTAATTTGCCCAATACGGATCCAAATATCACTGTAGCGTTAAACCACATGAATGCCATGAAGCAATGGATAGCATGGTTAATCCACACAGGCCGATCTTTATGGCTTCGTTTAGCTAGCTGCGCCCACGACAGGTCAATCAACCAGACCAGAGTGAATAGGTAGTTAAAATAAAGGCCTAGGCTAGTTGATACCCCAACGGTTTTAAATGTTTGTATTGTTGTTAGTTCCAGCGCTTTGGCATGGCTCCATTCATACTTAAAGTGGAATGCAGAAATAAAATGGATAATAAAGGCAGTAAAACCAAGCATCCATAAATTAGAAAAGTTCAAGAATCCTGAAAGGCTGGTATTTTGTCTTTTGGCAATTGCTCCAACAAACGCTACAAAGGCGATAAAGCCTGAGAGCCTGATTAGCCAATCTTCATTGCTCATTCAAAATGAAATAATGGACTAAGCCAGTCAGAACGAGTTTTTTCCCATTACTTGGATTAACCCCTTGACGGAGAATTTTTTTGGTTCCATTAATTGGCCAGCGAGGCGGTATAATTTTTTTGACTTACATTAATTATGAAGTCCAATCTTAATCTCGGATTAGGGATGTATCTAGTGAGAGAAAATATATGGTGGTTAGAAATGCCTTATTTTTTGGCTTCTGTTGATTCAACTAAAAAAAATCATGAATAATTTAATTATCATTTCCATAATCGGTGCAGTTGCATTGATGTATGCTCTTTGGTTCTCAAAGTGGGTGGCGAACCGAGAAGTTGGCACCGATCGGATGAAGCGTATAGCTGGCTATATTACGGAAGGGGCCATGGCCTTTTTAAAAGCAGAATATCTTCGTTTGGCTTGGTTTGTGGCAATTGTGGCTGTTCTCCTTGCCATTACTAGTAATGGGGAAAAAACCAGCCCTCTTATTGCACTGTCATTTGCGGTTGGGGCGTTGTGTTCCGGGTTAGCAGGATTTATAGGGATGAGAGTTGCTACAAATGCAAATGTGCGAACTGCCAATGCAGCAAGAAATGGGCTTAATCAGGCCCTTAATGTAGCTTTTCGAGGAGGGTCTGTGATGGGGATGGGGGTAGTTGGATTGGGGGTATTAGGATTGAGCTTACTGTTCCTTTTTTATCATGGGCAGGGTTGGGATGTAAAAAAGGTCATAACTGTGCTGACCGGATTTTCTTTTGGCGCTTCGTCGATTGCTTTGTTTGCCAGAGTAGGAGGAGGAATTTATACGAAGGCGGCTGATGTAGGAGCCGACTTGGTCGGTAAGGTTGAAGCTGGTATTCCTGAGGATCATCCACTTAATCCTGCTACCATTGCTGACAATGTGGGTGATAATGTAGGAGATGTTGCGGGGATGGGCGCGGATTTATTCGAAAGTTATGTTGGATCCATGATCGCTGCAATGGTACTCGGGGCCGCGTTTGTTTCGGGATTTCAATCGATTGAGGGGTATGCTGTTATGAATGGACTCGGAGCAGTTGTTCTCCCCTTAGTTCTTGCTGCAATTGGTATTGTCGCGTCGATACTAGGGACACTCTTCGTGTCTGTGAAAGAAGGAGGAGATCCTAAATCAGGCCTAACTCGAGGAGAGTTGATTGCCGCACTGCTAATGCTTGCCGGGGGGTACTTTGCTATTACTAGCATTTTGCCGGCTGAGTGGAAAGACGGGGACAATTCTTACACTTCTATAGGTGTTTTTTATGCTAGTTTGCTTGGTCTTGCGTGTGGGTTAGCCATAGGCTTTGTTACGGAGTATTATACTGGCATCCATAAAAAACCGGTTGTTGCAATCAGCGAGCAATCAGTTACCGGAACAGCCACCAATATTATTGCTGGGATTGGCACAGGGATGAGCTCTACTTTGTGGCCTATATTGTTCATTGCTATAGCAATCCTTGGAGCATTCAACTTTGCAGGATTATATGGGATTGCGATAGCAGCGGTAGGGATGCTCGCAAACACAGGTATTCAATTGGCCATTGATGCCTATGGCCCGATAGCTGACAACGCTGGAGGCGTTGCAGAAATGAGCGAACTTCCTCCTGAAGTCCGTGCTCGAACCGATCGCCTTGATGCGGTAGGCAATACTACGGCAGCAATTGGAAAAGGGTTTGCAATTGGCTCTGCTGCACTTACGGCATTAGCCTTGTTTGCTGCGTATATGGAGTCAGCTGGCATAAAGATTATCGATATCTCTAATCCTAATGTTATGGCATGTTTATTCGTGGGAGCGATGTTGCCGTTCGTCTTTAGTGCAATGGCCATTGATGCTGTAGGTCGAGCTGCAATGGCGATGATTCAGGAAGTTAGGCGCCAGTTCCGTTCCATTCCGGAGCTTAATCAGGCCCTTGAAGTTATGCGTCGCAACGATGGCAAGCCCTTAGACCAGTGGACAACAGAGGATCAGGAAATTTACCGACAGGCAGACGGCAAACCGGAGTATGGTCGCTGTGTAAAAATTTCAACTGAGGCAGCGATTATAAGCATGGTTAAACCTGGCTTAGTTGCAGTACTTGCCCCAATCGTGATTGGGTTCGGGTTTAAAATATTCCTCAATAATGGGCAAGAGGCAGCGCAAGCGCTTGGAGGATTGCTTGTAGGGGTAACAGTGAGTGGTGTTTTGTTGGCTCTTTTTCAGGCTAATGCAGGAGGCGCTTGGGATAATGCAAAAAAGATGTTTGAAGAAGGCGACGGAGTCACGGTTGATGGCGAGCAATATCGCAAAGGGTCTGAACCGCACAAAGCTGCTGTGGTGGGCGATACAGTCGGAGATCCACTTAAGGATACTTCCGGGCCGTCCCTCAATATCTTACTTAAGCTAATGAGCGTGATTGCATTGGTGATAGCGCCGCTTTTGGTATCCGGCGGCTCAGATAATAAGCCGAAAGAGCCACAATCAGTTGTTGAGTCAACGGTTAGCACACAGACAGAAATACAGCCTTAATCTCTAAGAGAGATTCCATTACCGTGACCGATCCTGTCGGGCTCCAATTCGACACAGAAATCCGTACTGCATCGGATTCTAATGCTATTGGGCAAGCAAAGAGCTTACTTGTCAAAGAACAGCTGGTTACGATTCCGACTGAAACAGTTTATGGCCTAGCTGCCAATGCATTTTCTAAGGAGGCCGTAGCTCGTATTTTTGCTGTAAAGGGCAGGCCTTCAAATAACCCTCTTATAGTTCATGTATCCTCTGTTGAGATGGCAAAAGAATGTGTTTCAACTTGGCCAGATGTAGCCAGTAGCTTGGCAGAGAAATTTTGGCCCGGCCCACTGTCCATGGTCCTTGCCAAGGCAGAAAAGATTCCTGATATTGTAACAGCCGGCGGTAAGACAGTTGCAGTGCGTTGCCCATCCCATTCGTTAATGAAAGAAATTATAGAGCTATGTGGATTTCCTCTGGCAGCTCCAAGTGCAAATCTTTCCAACCGAGTTTCCCCGACTAGAGCTCAGCATGTTGCAGATCAACTTAGTGGACGAATCCCACTGATACTTGATGCAGGCGCATGCCAAATTGGGATAGAATCAACTGTCTTAGATTTAACAGAAGATATCCCGAAAATTTTGCGCTTGGGGATTATTAGTATGACTCAATTGCAGGATGTTTTGGGAGAAGTTCAATTATCATCTGCATTAAAGGAAGGCGAAAAAATTAAAAGTCCTGGCCAGCTTCAGCGTCATTATTCGCCGCGAGCTAGAGTAATTTTAGCACAAGAACCTTGGCAGGATTCGTTAAGTAAGGCTGAGAAAGGAACGCACGTGATTGCCCGTGAATCAGCGCCAGATTATTGGGAACACGATACTTGGCATGAAATTTCAAGTTCGGTGGAAGGTTATGCAAAGCAAATTTACGATATATTGAATCATTGTGATCAGGCTGGTGCAGAAACTATTCTGATTCAATCGCTTCCGTCAGACAGTGAATGGGATGCAGTCCGTGATCGTTTATATAGGGCTAGTAAGAATTGATGTTTAATAGGAAAAACGGGCACCTTAAGGTGCCCGTTAACCCAAACAACCAAACCAACCTCCTGTGACTAAAAGCTATCTCTATCTGATGAGCAAAAAATGCCTAGGACAAATTTGCACAAGTCACTGTAATGTATGACTGTCAGGCTCCAGTAATTGTTCAATTTAAATTATTAATTATAGGCTACTGACGTTCATATTCGCCTTTGCTTGATTTTTTTAAGACAGTAAATCCTGCTTTTTTCGCATCGCTAATGGATAGCGGCTTGAGATATGTGGGGGTATTAAAACTAGAGATGATTTTTTTAACTGGCCTTTTACAGGCAGGACAGTTTTCCAGTGGTTTTGCTGAAATAGGTCGGCGAAGAGTGAATCCTGGGCCTCCACACGGTTTGCAGTCACCTTTGTCATCGCAAAGCTCGTATTCGTATATAGGCATATCGGCGGTGGCCAAACTACCATTAAACCAAGCGCTTGGCCAAGTACGGCATAAGCAGTAAATTTGCCGCATGAGTACTGTTCGTATCCTGGTCGACGGATACAGCCTTCTGCATCAATGGCCCGAGCTTGCCCCAGGCAAGCCTCGTCATTCATTTTATGCGCGGGACGCTTTAGTATCGGTGCTTACTCAATATCAAGATGCTTCTGGGACGCCGGTTTCCGTTATTTTTGATGGGGCAGGCGCACCTTCTGGCACCCCGAAGCCTGAGACAGCAAAAAACGGTATAGAAATCTTATTTTCGAAAAAAGGACAGACGGCAGACCAAGTTATTGAGAGGGTAGCGCATTTGATGAAGCCGTACGGTGAAATCCTTGCAGTTACAAATGATTTCGCGGAACGGGAAACAGTAATTAGCCTTGGAGGCTCAGTTTGTAACTGTGAGAATTTTATTCATATGATCAATGATAGTCTGAATGAAATGGAAAACTTGCTTAAGGCGTCAAACCAAAGACAATTTAGAAAATACATAAAATAAATTTAGTAAAAGAAAATGAGTAAAGTAAGAATTGAGAAAGATACGATGGGAGAAATTGAGGTTCCAATTGAAAAATATTGGGGAGCTCAAACTCAGCGCAGCATAGAAAATTTTCCAATAGGCAATGATGTTATGCCAATTCAGTTAATTCGAGCATTGGGTATTCAAAAAAAATCTGCAGCTTTAGCTAATATTTCACTCGGAAAGTTAGATCCAACAATTGGTCAGGCTATCGTTGAGGCGGCTCAAGAGATTATTGATGGGAAATTTGATGACAACTTCCCATTGGTTGTTTGGCAAACGGGTTCTGGAACACAATCTAATATGAACGCTAACGAGGTCATTGCAAATCGTGCAGGTGAGTTGTTGGGCGGGAAGCTAGGCGGAAAATCTATCGTACATCCAAATGACCATGTTAACTGTAGCCAGTCTTCAAACGATACATTTCCGGCAGCGATGCATATATCTGCGTTGATTGAAATTGAGGATAAACTTCTGCCATCTTTGTTCCATTTTAAAGAAGAATTACAGAAAAAATCTGAAGCTTTTTCCGGAATCATAAAAATTGGAAGAACACATACACAGGACGCAACACCATTAACATTAGGTCAGGAGTTCTCAGGATATGCCGCTCAGATTGATGCTTCTATTTCTGGGGTTAAAAGCACACTTTCCAATTTACTTGAATTAGCTCAAGGAGGGACCGCTGTGGGTACGGGATTAAATGCTCCTGTTGGATTTGCAGAAAAATTTGCAGAGGAAGTAAGCGGATTAACGGGCAAATCTTTTACTACAATGGCAAATAAGTTCGCAGGACTGGCGGCCCATGATGCCTTGGTTTTAGTCTCGGGCGCCTTGAATGTTGTTGCAGTTGCCGTAATGAAAATTGCCAACGACATTCGTTTTCTAGGATCAGGGCCTCGGAGCGGAATAGGTGAGCTAAATTTACCAGCAAATGAGCCAGGATCTTCTATTATGCCTGGAAAGGTAAATCCGACACAGTGTGAAGCTCTAACGATGGTAGCTGCAGAAGTAATGGGAAATCATGTTGCGGTAAGCATTGGAGGAAGTAATGGTCATTTTGAACTAAATGTTTTTAAGCCTATGATAGTTTTTAATGTATTGCGATCGACAGAATTACTTGCAGATGCTTGTCGCAGTTTTACTGATAGATGTGTTTCAGGAATCGAGCCCAACTTGCAGAGGATCGAAGACTTAATGGAGAGCTCTCTAATGCTTGTCACTGCTTTAAATCCCCACATTGGTTATGATAATGCTGCAAAGGTTGCAAAAAAGGCTTTTGTAGAAGGAACAACTTTAAAAGAAGCTGCGATAAATTTAGACCTTCTGACTGCAGAACAATATGATGAGTGGGTGCAGCCGGTAAATATGATTAAACCTAACTAACGTTATTAGTTTTAATTGTTTGTCGATAGGCGGAAGCCATCATGCAAACTTTCTTTTCAAGTTTTTTTTCATCTAGAGCGTTTAATCATTTCATTAAATGTTCTTTGTTGGCTTCAAGCTTACCACTAGGGCCTTTGGTAAAGGCGGACAGTATTTGTTTACTTAATGATCCTGTTGATGCCGCTTTGGCCCGCTATGATTTAGCTACTAAGGCTAAAAGTGAATTGAATATCGCTTATTATTCTATAGGAGGAGAAGGTGATATTTCTGCAATATATGGGTTGGCGGTACTTAGAGATACTGTAAGACGAGGTGTAAAGGTCAGATTGCTAGTCGATGCGATGTTTAATCAGATTTCTAAGTCAATGTGCGCTCATCTCATTGATGAAGGAGTTGAAATTCGGGTATTTCATCCCTTTAACCCTCTAATGCCGCTAAGGCACAACCGCCGTTTACACGATAAATTGTTCATTACTGACAGGACACGACTGATAACAGGGGGGAGAAATATAGATGACACTTATTTTGATTTGCATCAAACAAACCGCAATCGAGTAGATCGTGACATTTTGGTGGAAGGGGAGACAGCGTTATTAGCAAACGATTATTTTATGTCTATTTGGGACAGCAAACTAGTATCTCCAGTTTATATAGGGCGCTATCGTTGTTTAGTTCAACAGAAGCAAACACCAATTGGTATGCCTTTTAGTCGCCGCCGGGCCCCTCCTCCCTTGCATCGAATGATTTTCCGAAGGGATTTAAATAGAGCAGGAGAGCAACTAGATGTTGCGTGGGAAAGTTTGCAGTTGCCTAGAAAAGGAAAGGATGGTTTTAGGGATATTGATTGGGAAAAACATCTCAAACCAGTAGATTCTATTCGTTTTCTAACGGATCCAGACGGCCGCAAATTAAGAGAACAAAATACTGTATTTCATATTACCACTCGTATTCAACAGGCCGTGCCTGGAGAAAAAATATGGATAGAATCCCCCTATTTCATTCTAACTCGCCGAACCCATAAGGTTCTTAGTAAGGCTTTGGCCCGAGGAGTGCGTGTAGTAGTTTTAACTAATTCAATTAATTCAACAGAGAATTTGCTGGTTCAAGCTGTTTATCAATACAGGAAGCCAGCTTATCTTTCCATGGGGATAGAGATTTATGAATTTTCAGGAGCTCAAAATCTTCAACAAGGATTAAGTCTTCATTCCAAAAGCATAGTTTTCGAAAAGGCAGGCGTAGGAATAGTTGGGTCTTTTAACATCGATCCAAGATCAGAATTTTTTAATACAGAGGTTGCTGTGGAATTTAATTCTAAAGATCTGGCTTATGATCTTTTGAAATCGATTAAATCTCGTATTAATAAAAAGGCAGTCCGCATTGGGATAGATGGCTTGCCCGTGAATGGTCAGCCTCGGTTTTTTGACGCAACACATAAAAAGATAAGGCGAATGAAATGGCTAACCTATCCGGCACTAATGTTTGATTTTTTGTTATAATCTAGTAGGAAAAACACCGCTTGGCTGAGTGTGGCTTTAGGGATACTTTGAGTTGAGTATGTATAGGAAAATTAGGGCGCTCTTTTTGATCCTTGGAACTTTTTGTTTTGTTTCATCAGTCTCATCCAAGCCAAATATAGTTTTGATATACATTGATGACTATGGGTGGCGCGATGTGGGATTCAATGGTTCCAAGTATTATGAGACGCCGCATGCTGACCGTATTGCGAGGGAAGGAGTTACCTTCCGAAGTGCATATTCAAATGGGCCTAATTGTGCCCCTAGTCGAGCTTCACTGATGACAGGCCTTTATTCCCCTCGGCATGGGATTTATACAGTTGCGAACTCTGATCGAGGCAAAGCTGCTTATCGCAAGGTTATACCTGTCAAAAATACGACTATTTTGCGTGATGAATTTATTACCTTGGCTGAGGCGCTCAAAGTTGGAGGATATAGAACGGCAACAATGGGCAAGTGGCATTTAGGGAAGGATCCTACAAAGCAAGGCTTTGACATTAATATTGCTGGAAGAGAGTGGGGAAGTCCAAGCGGTGGCGGTTATCACAGTCCATACAAATATCCCAACCTTGAGAATTCTAATAAAGGAGAGTATTTAACAGATAGATTAGGCAAGGAAGCTGCTAAATTTATTGAATCGAACAGGGACCGTCCGTTTTTCCTCTATCTAACCCACTATGCTGTCCATACTCCCATTCAAGCCAAGTTATCATTAACAGAGAAATACAAAAAAAAACCAGTCTTAGATAAGCAAAATAATGCTAAGTATGCTGCAATGATTGAGAGCATGGATGATAGCATAGGAACTGTGCTGGACACTCTTGATCGTCTGGACCTTACTGATAATACGATTGTCATATTCACCTCGGATAATGGAGGGCACGGGGGAGTGACTTCAAATACGCCTCTGAGAGGTTCCAAAGGAATGCTTTATGAGGGTGGGATAAGGGTGCCTATGGCTATTCGCTGGACAGGGATGGTTAGGCCTGGGACAGTTTGTGATGAACCAGTAATAGGCATTGACTTGTATCCGACAATACTAGAGGCGACACAAACTAATCTTCCAGTGGAAGTTCGTTTAGATGGTGTTAGCCTGATTCCTCTCCTAAACAATTCAAAAACCAAATTATTTCGGCAGGCGATATATTGGCATTTCCCCGCTTATTTACAGGGGTATACAAAGCGGCATGGCCCGTTTAGGACTACTCCTTGCGGAGCTGTTAGAATGGGAGACTGGAAATTAATCGAATACTTTGAGGAAGGGGCACTTGAGCTATACAATCTTAAAAATGATTTAGGTGAAGAAAAAAACTTAGTCAAAAGCGAGGCTGGCAGGGCAGCTCAAATGCATGCCATATTGAAGGCTTGGCGTTTGGCTACTAAAGCTCCTGTCCCCATGGAAAAGAATAAAAGGTTTGATCCGGTTGCCTATGGGAAAGTTTTCAATCGTAATTGAAATCCCCAGGCAGTGTGACAGTTTTGGCCATTGCAAGTGGGCCAAAATTTGATTTAAACGATTCACCGAGTGATTCGGAATCATTTTTATTAGAGCAAATTATAAATACTGTAGAGCCACTTCCGCACATCAGTGCACTTTCCGCACCATGGTTTAGAGCGTATTCCTTCATTAATTTTATCAATGGAAATTTGTTGAAAACCGGGAGTTCAAGAGAGTTATAAAATTTTTCATAGGATTTAATTAGGTTCCCATTTGCTAACTCCGATGCCAACTCTTCAGCTTGTCCAAGTGGCCGATTCTTTGCAGAAGGAAACTGAGCTAAATTTTTGTACGCCCATGGTGTGGATATCCCAAACCTTGGGCGAATTAGAAGAAGAGACTTCCCATCAAGTGCACTAAATTCACCAATAGGCTTAATATTTTCTCCTCTTCCTTTTGCAATTGCTGGGCGGTTTTGCAAAAAGAAAGTCACATCACTTCCCAAATAACTGGCGATTTCTTGCAAGACTTCTTGGCTAAGCGGGTTTTTGTGCAGTTTGTTAAGAGCGAGCAATATTCCAGCTGCATTCCCACTGCCACCACCTAGCCCCGCTTCTGCTGGGATAGTTTTTTCAAGATGAATTCGAATTCCAGCTGAAATGCAGGTTTTGGATTTAAATAGTTCGGCTGCTCTATATACGAGGTTATTAGAGTCACTGGGAATATTGGGATCATTGCAAGTTAACTCAATTCCCGATTCTGTTAGTTCAATCTCAAGTGAGTCGAAAATAGGCACAGGCATCATCAGCATTTCCAACTCATGAAATCCATCGCTTCGGAGACCGATAACGTTGAGCAGGAGATTGATCTTACAGTGGGTTTTTTGCGTGAGTTTCAAGTCACAAAAAAAGCGCCAGCCTAAGTAGCGGGCGCCGTGTAAATTTATAGATTATAGCTTAGTGGTCAAAGACCTTAAATCTGCTTCCAGGGAGGAATGGAGCAACATCGCCGCCACCAAATCCTATAGCTGAATTTGGGTGAAAAATGCCGTCATCCCACAAACCGGGAGTATAGCTGGCAGGGAAAAGTGCATCATCAGGCAAAACCATTCCACCCCAAGGATAATCAAGGGTAGCTACTGATGGGTCAGGATAAACTGTTGCGCCCTGCAACCAAGGTTCATAATCAGGAGTGGGAACGGCAAAAGTTACAATTTCAGCTGCTCCAATTGCAGTGCGAGCCATAGTACGACTCAAGCCTCGGATTACTCCTGTTGTATAGGCATGCTGAGGGCCATCCCAAAGTGCTGTTTGTTCAACTGAGCGGTTGAATTCGCCTAAGCGAGTGAATTCGCTGAAATTGCGGACTCCACGGCCCAGCTTGTTTTCTGGCCCAGCACAACCCACGGAAAAAACAGTAATCAGGGCGATAAGAGCGGTTTTTTTTGCAATTTTTAGCATTGGTCTGATCAAAAAGCGAAGGGCAGACTAGTAAAAAAATGGTTGCTGTAAAGACATTTGGACTTATTTTTCACTCTCTTTTTCTAGTTCTTTTTGTCGTTTTTTGTCTCTTCGATACCATATCCAGGCGATGAAAACACTTAATTCATAGAATAGTTGCATAGGAAGCGCCATCAAAACTTGGGTGACTATATCCGGAGGTGTGAGTACCGAGGCCAGAACAAGATTGATTACAACCCAGTACATCCGGAACTTAGCTAACTTTTTATAGTCTAGGACACCAATTTTCACCAAAAGCAGGATGATTACGGGTAATTCGAAGGCTAGCCCCATTCCAATCATGAATTTACAGACGAACTTGATGTAATCTTCTGCTCTCCATAAATCAGCACCAAATTGTAACCATTCTGCAAAAAGAGCTGCTGTACTGAGTGCAATCTTCATCAATAAGAAGTAGCAAAAAGCAGCTCCACAAAAGAACAATCCACCGCCTATGACTACCGCAATACAAAGATATTTTTTTTCTTTTAGCCGCAAGGCAGGAAAGATGAATTGCCCGAGAAAAAATAATATAAATGGCAGAGCTAGCATGATACCTCCGTAAAATGCCATCTGAAGTGCTACAAGAAATCCGCTTAACGGACTCATCGATTTGAGTTCTGGCCCTGCTCTGGTCGATTGGTCGGAGGATAATAATTTATTGGTTTCAGGCTGAAGAAGTAATTGCAATTTTCCATCTTGAACCATGGGCTTAAGATTAAATGATTGCTCACTTGAATTATTCGTTAGATCTAGCATTCGATATGCTTCATCTAACAAGTTCGTTTCAACCGGAATGCGGAATACTTCCTCATCGGTTAACCGGATTAGGATTTCACTTTTGCTTTCTTCAAGCAGTGAATCTTTTCGATTTTCAGTTAGAAACTGTTTTGCTTCATTAAGGGGGCGAGACAGGAATTCGACAATAATGGGTGCTCCTGCTAAACAGGCGACCATTGCAACGCCTAGTGCGGCAACACACCGAATAAGCACCCAGCGTAAATCTTCCATGTGTTCGAGGAAGGATTTAATAGGGCCCCCATATTCGCTGCCGTCCTCATCTAGATCCGGTTCATGGTCATTGCCTCCATTGCCTCTATCGAACTCTTCGGAACGAGGAACTGGGACTGAGGAATAAGTCGATTGAGGGGCCTCTCCTTGATACTCTTCATGGGCGTGGTAATAAGGATCATCGTGATGATGATCATGAGCATGGTGGTCTTCATGCTCATAATCGTGGTGATAAGGATCATCATGATGCCATTCCTGTTCTTCTTTTGGATCTTCTAGATAATCAGGATCATCTGAATATTTAGAGATATCGGTTTTCTCCTTGTTAGTAACAGAAGGGGCCTCTGTCTGATCAAGCTTCTCGCCTTCAGCATCGCCCGTATTTGGTTCGGTCGAATGCTGTGGCTGAGTTTGCTCTTGGGAATAATCGGGACGATCTGGTTGGCGGTCGGGATTATTTTCCGGCGCCGAAGACGCTCCCTCAGTCTCCTTGGGCATGATTCAAAGCCAAGATTTAGGCGTCAGTTTTAATCCTAGGCGCTCTTCTTGGAATCGTCTTCGTTTTGAGATTTTTCAGAAGTTTCCTCGGTAAGCTGTGCAGCGGGGGGAGGAGTATAGGAAGGAGTGTCATCCATAGCTCTTTCGAGCTCGTTGTTTACATCCTTAGATGCTTTTTTGAATTCCTTTATTCCTTGCCCCATGCCTTTAGCCAGCTCAGGTAGTTTTTTGGCTCCAAAAAGAACCAAAACGACGGCGAGAATCAGTATGATTTCCCATGGGCCAAGCCCACCGAATGCCAGTTGAAGATGAGTTGTCATATATATTAAGAATGGCCAGAAAACCTAGCCGTATTTTTTTTGTTGTAAAGAGCCAACTCCCGGTTAATGGGTTGGTGGGGGTTATTTATTAGTTGCCCGACTTGGGCGTCAGCAGCACAAATTCACCACGTCGGTTAAGGCGATAGGCTGTTTCCGATAGGCTTGGATCGGCGGGCCGATCTTCACCGAAAGTCATAGTTCTTATGCGATCTGGGGATATCCCCTTTTCTACCAAAATGTCTCGAATACTTAAGGCGCGCCGTTCTCCAAGCGCACGGTTATACTCTTCTGTCCCACGTTCATCACAATGGCCTTCTACTAAAATTTTGTTCTCTGGATTATTAGAAAGTGCTTCAGCTACGGCCCCCACTTTGTTTGCGTCTTCTGATTTAAGTTCGGTGCGATCAAATCCAAAATAAACGGTTTGAGCCGCGAACATTTCACGATCAACCAGTAAGTTGTCAAAACCTTCAAGTCCAGTTAATCCCTCAATATTCCCTTCACTGGAAACGACAGGCTCCTGAGCTTTAACTTTCCCACTCTTGTTATTTCCCGAAAGACTACTTTTATTTGTTAGCCCGCCTTTTGATTTAGGAAGATAAGAGTTTCCTTTGGGATTTGATTTGCACCCTGTCGAGAAAACAAGAAACACTGCCAACAAAAAAAAGGTTATATAATTTGAAGGCTTCATGAGGAGATGCTGAAATCAGTTTCCAGGTTTGGGCTTTAACAACACAAATTCTCCGCGGCGATTCGCTTGATAAGCATCTTCTGTTAAACCTGGATCGGCGGGGCGATCTTCACCAAGGCTCATAGTGCGAATTCGGTCGGCCCCGACACCTAACTCAACCAAGCGATCACGAACACTTAAGGCACGTCTTTCCCCTAGAGCACGGTTGTACTCTTCAGTACCACGTTCGTCACAGTGTCCTTCTATCAAAATTTTATTTTGTGGGGATTGGGAAAGCGCATCAGCGACGGCGCTTACTTTGGCGGAGTCATCTGGATGAACTTCAGAGCGGTCGAAACCAAAGTAAACAGTCTGTGCTGAAAAAGCCCCACGATCCATTAGCATGTTTTCAAATTCATCCAGCCCTGCTAGGCCTATGTTACCATCTCCGTCCACGCTTACAACGTCTCCATTAGTGCCAACAGTTCCGCTAGAATTAGGATCCAGTAATCCTCCGGTGCCGGCTACGTTTGAGTTGCCGCCGGGAATTTGTGTAATGTTTTTCGGACCATGCTTGCACCCGATGGATAAGGCCACGACTAGAGCTGAGAGGGTTAAACTAGCGAATTTCACAAGGGTTTTTTGTTTAGTTTTATTCAGTTAATTACTCCATGACGCTTGGGAGCAATTTCCCGGAAATCTTCTAGGGAGAGTCTTGACTCGTTTAGTTGGTACGTCAAGTACTGATAAGATGCGCTTACCGCGGGACCGGTTAGTAAAAATCAGTGTCCGAGAGTTTAGTGCCCATGAAGGATCTTCTCCGGAGGCCACGACTTGAGTCTTCCCTCCGCTGGGTTCTACGATGCATATATCGAAATTACCGCCTCGCTGGGTAGTAAATGCAATAGCTTTACCGTCTGGCGACCAGTCAGGCTCGGTGGCGTTTGATACATAGACTGTTTTAATTCTAGACATTGCACCGCCGTTAGCGGGAATTTTGTATAGGGCGGATCTTCCGGATACACGTGATACAAAACAAATGAATCGCCCGTCAGGAGACCAGCATGGGGATGATTCCGCGGCTTTTGTTGTTGTTAGTCTCCGTAAGCCCGAGCCATTTACACTTGCCACCCAAATGTCTGGACTTCCTGCTTTACTTAGCACCATCGCTACGCGTTTGCCATCAGGAGATACAGATGGACTAATATTTGACCCTGAGAATCGTGCGACAATCCTGCGTTGGCCAGTTCGAATATTGTGCGAGTATATATCAGGATTATTTTTTAGGTACGAGTAGTAGAATAAAGTTTCACCGTCAGGAGACCAGTCCGGCCCTGCTGAAATGGAGTTGTCACGGGTTAACTGTTTTGCATTGTAGCCATCAAAATCTGCAACATGAATTTCTGTGTTGCGTCCATGAAATTGGCGGAAGGTTATTTTACTTAGGCCAATACCTGGAGAGCCGGTAATTGATTCTACAACGTTGTTTGAAAATGTATGTCCTTGCATCCGTAGATTTCCTCCCTGATATCGTTTATTGAGAATGAATTCGCGCTTCAATTGGTCATATACGGCTCCAGAGACGTTCCCTGTATTGCTTCCTTTGATAATGAACTGTGCTTCAGTTTTATCTACAAATTCAAATCCCTGAACAAAAAGATC
>MDTE01204841.1_pt1 | contig 17808 bp, 19 predicted proteins | sample 811231 | NCBI WGS metagenome assembly MDTE01 (sample SAMN05326651, study PRJNA326480) | marine metagenome | isolation source: seawater | place: Indian Ocean: Red Sea | collected 2010 | reverse complement strand
GGGATTCCACATGTTACAATGGTTAAAATTATAAATTAAGGAGATAAATATGAAAGTTTACTGTGGTTTGCCGAGAGATAATTTAAAAGATATTCCTAAGCTTGCTAAAGCAGCTGAAGAGTTAGGGTTTGATGGTATATCTTTTGGAGAATTAGCACATGATTCCTTTTTGTTATCAACTTTGGCTTTAGAACATACAAAAAAAATAAAGGTTGGCACTTCTATAGCCATTGCTTTTGCCCGAAGTCCGATGGTTTCTGCTTATATGTCATGGGACTTACAACGAATGTCTGATGGAAGATTTGAATTAGGACTAGGTTCTCAGGTTAAAGGTCATAATGAACGACGATTTGGGGTTCAGTGGTCTGCTCCAGCACCACGTATTAAGGAGTATGTTGAATCTATACGTGCAATTTGGGATTGTTGGCAAAATGGATCCCAATTAAATTATCAGGGAAAACATTATTCGATTACGTTGATGACTCCAGAATTTAATCCAGGCCCTTTAGATTGTGAACAGCCTCCAATTTATATAGCTGCTGTTGGTGAAGCAATGACTAGAGTCGCTGGTAATGTTTGTGATGGAATACTTTTACATAGTTTTAACAATAAACGATATGTTGATGAAATAATTTTACCAAATATTGAAGAAGGTGCGAATTCCTCAGGACGAAATATAGAAGATATTTCAGTATCAGGTGGAGGAATGATTGCTACAGGAGCAACTGAGGAACAAGTTGCTCAGCAAAGAGAAATTTGTAGAAAAAGAATATCTTTTTATGGCTCTACCCGTAGTTATAAAACCGTTATGGATATGCATGAGTGGGGAGATACGTGTTTAAGATTACATGAAATGTCTAAAGAAGGAAAATGGGATGAAATGCCCAATTTAATTGATGATACTATGGTAGATACCTTTAGTGTTTCTGGTACATATAAAGAAATAGGTCCATCTTTAAAAGAACGTTTTGGAGGATATGCTTCTAGGATTTCAATAGGTCTTCCTTCTGATGTGAAAGATTATAATGATGTTGGTGATTTACTTTCCTATCTTCATAAATAATTGATTTAAGGGGTAATAAATTGATTTTAGAAATAGTTGGTTTTGTCTTAGCTTTTATGATCGGAGCTTGTATTGCTAATGGTATTCCTCATTATACCAAAGGAGTGACTGGCCAATCTCACATGACAGTTTTTAGTAAACTTTCTTCACCTATAGTAAATGTATTGTGGGGATTATTTAATTGGTTGCTAGCATTTATTTTATACCTAGTATTTAATTCCTTAATTGATAATTTTACTAATTTACATATTATTATCGCTATTGCAGGAGGAGTATTTATTTCTTTACGTTTAGCTAAATTATGGAGTGATCCTAATGCTAAATTACCATGGCATAAAGAGTAAAAGGTTTATATTTGTATATGAATAATATATTTTTAGTTGGTTTTTCAGGTACTGGTAAATCGGAAATTGGGCCGATTGTTTCCAATATACTGTCATACAAATTTATAGATCTTGATACAGAAATAGTAAAATATTTCAATAAATCTATTGATAAGATATTTTCAGAAGATTCTGAAGAAGTATTTCGAATGAAGGAAAGTGAATTATTAGAATACTATGGTTCTTTATCACAATTCGTTATAGCCACAGGTGGTGGAGTTATAACTAACAATGATAATTATGAATTAATGAAATCTAATGGTTTCATTGTTTGTTTGGAAGCAACCCCACAAACAATATTCAATAGACTTACTAGTGAAAATGCAAAAGATGAAATACGACCAGTGCTTAAAGATAATTTAAGTATAGATTCCATCATGAATATAAAAAACAAAAGACAACAATATTATGCTAAATCTGATTGGACTATCCATACTGACAATTTAACACCTTATCAATCTGCTGAAGAGGTATCAAAAATATACAATACTTTTGTTAATTTAGATGCTTCAAAGTTTATTCAGAAAGATATGAAAGCTGACTTAGCTGGGATGGTAACTTATAGCAATGGAGTTTGCCCTATATATTCTGGTTGGGATATATATGCCGATATTCCAAAAATCTTTTCACAATTAAATATTCAAGGTAATTTATTTCTAATCTCTGATAGAAATGTATATAGCTTATATGGAGAAGAAGTAGAAAAATTTATAGCTTCTACAGGTAAAAAAGTTTTTTCTCATGAGTTGGAGCCAGGGGAACATAATAAAACGTTTGATTCAATATCTAATGTGTATAGTTGGCTAGCAGAATCAAAAGCGCAAAGACGCGATACCATTGTTGCTTTAGGAGGTGGAGTTGTTGGGGACATGGCTGGTTTTGTAGCAGCAACATATAATCGTGGCCTAGGATTTATACAAATTCCAACTAGCTTAGCAGCTATGGTCGACGCTTCAGTTGGGGGAAAAACTGCGGTTGATTTACCTGAAGGTAAAAATCTTGTTGGTGCTTTTTATCAACCAAAAGTGGTAATTGCTGACGTTTCTACCCTTAAATCTTTACCACACCGTGAAACTATGGAAGGTTGGGCTGAGGCTATTAAACATGGATTGATTTTAGATAAGCAATTATTTGGGGTTTTTGAAAATAGATATCAAGAATTATTAGATTTGGAACCTAATCTTACAACAGATGTTGTTAAACGAAGTATTCAAATAAAGGCAGAAGTTGTTTCTCAAGATGAAAAAGAAACGAGAGGTATTAGAACTTTACTAAATTATGGACATACAATTGGTCATGGTCTTGAAGCTGCGACTGGATATCATCAATTATTACATGGAGAGGCAGTATCAATAGGAATGATGGGTGCTGCGATGATAGGGAACAGAATGGGTATCACAGATAGTTCTATATTAGAGCGCCAAATATCTATTTTGAAAAAGTTTGATTTACCTATATCTTTTAATAATATTAATATTGAATCAATAAAATCAGCTATGTCACTCGATAAAAAAGCAGTAGGTTCATCAATAAATTGGGTACTACTATCTGAGATAGGGCATGCCGAAGTGAATTCAAATGTTGATAATTCTGTGGTGGACAACGTTTTAGAAGAATTATCCTCTTAATGTTGTTAATAAAGTTAGAGATGCCCCGGTCATTATTATTACAATGATGATTTGCCTAAAAAGTTGTTGATTAATTATTGGCAGAATATTTTTCCCAATAAAATATCCAATTAACACTGATGGTATAAGGAATAAATTTGCAACTAACGTATCACGAGTTATAAAACCACTTATAAAAAGTGATATTACAGTTACTGTATCAATGATTGAAAAATAAAGTGCTAAATTATTTCTAAAATCTAATTTCCCCCACTTTTGGTTTATGAGAAAAATAGTAATTGGTGGTCCAGATAAGCCTGAGGTACTCACCAATATCCCGCTAAAAAATCCAGCAAACATAGAGGTTAATCTCTCCCTTTTAATGGTTATTGTTTTTCCTGTAAAAAGAAATAAAGCAGCTATTAAAATTATTATAGATATTATAATTTTTAGGACATACATATCTAAATTAGAAAGTATAATAATTCCTAGTGGTATACCTAAAATTGCTGAACCAGCAATAGGGAGAATTTTGTCTGGTTTCAAATATTGTTTATTTTCAATGGCGATAATGTAGTCATTGATTAAAACTAAAGGCATGATTATTGGAACAATAATTGTTAAATCTAATATCGGAAGCAATAATGGTGTTGAGACTAATGCAAATCCAAACCCAACAGTGGTTTTCACAGTTGATGCAAATAAAATAACTAAAATTAGAATAATAATGACGTTGGTTTCTAATAACATATTTGAAATACTATCTGATTAAATCAATTTCTTTCGACTAAATTTTAAAGTAATTCATGGTATTATTACCACGATATGGATATATTGCTTTATTTAGTGGTTTTATTATTAACTTTTCTTGGTGGATGGCTGTCGGGCCTATTTGGTGTTAGTGGAGCTGTAGTTACTGTTCCATTTCTTTTGTATGGTCCACAAATCCTTGGTATGCCACCAATAGATATCAAGCAAGTCATGGCTATATCTCTTGTTCAAGGTCTTGTATCTAGTTTCACAGGAGCATTAGTTTATAAAAAGAGTGGTTTAATTGATAGAACTATTGTCATTTGGGGAGGTGTGTTAGTAGCTGTAGGGGGTTTAATTGGTGGTATTCTTTCCAAATGGTCGCCTGATACACTGCTATTATTTATTTTTGCTTCAATGTCTACAACGGCAGTTATATTAATGCTATCGAATTCTGGAGAAGGTATAGAAGAAAGAGATAATCAATCTAAGAACTATAAGATTTTAGCAATATTTTTCCCTGAGGGATTAATGGCCGGTATGGTTGGTGTTGGTGGCGGATTTTTAACTGTACCTATTTTGAATAGACTAATGAAAATTCCATTACGAAACGCAATAGCTAGTTCTCTTGCTATGACATTTTTTGCAGTTTTTGCAGGATTGATAGGTAAAATTATTACGCTTCAGGTACCATTTATCCTTTCATTATTTGCTGTGGCAGGGGGGATACCTGGAGCAAAATTAGGAACGTTTGTAAATTCCAAATTAACTTTGAAAAATTTGCGTTTTGGTTTTGTGATTTTATTGACAGTAATTTCTATAAGAATATGGTTTGATGTAGCTACGGCTATAATGTAGCAAGATTTTCTTTAACCTGCGATATAACTTCTCTTGGGATTTTTTCTAAATAGGCATTTGGTCCATTATCTGGTACAGGTGGGTTAGGTATTGGATGAAGAACTACAAATTCAAACTCTATGCCAACGTTATTACATTTCTTTAATATTTCAGTGATTTGCGTAACTATTTGATTTACTCCACCCATTAAGCAAAAAGCTTTTGCTAAATTCTCAGACATAAAATCTACAGTTTTACCACTTTCTATTAAATTGGCTGCATGATGAAAATCTGGCCAAACTAATCCTTGTTCTTTGAGTTCATCTGGATGAGGTCCATTCCATGGAATATTTAAATTATCTACAAGCATAGGAGAATATTCATAATAACCTGCAGCCATTGATTTACCCATTAGCATTGCATCATCTTCGTCTTCACAAAAGACGGTATGGAAAACTGTGCCAAGTTTAACTTTGTTTGGGTCTCGGCCTGATTTTACAGCACCTTCTTTTATTCTATTGACTGATATTTCTATATTTTTTATATCTGTACCAACTCTGATAAATACACCATCTGCACACGATCCAGCCATTTCTAAAGTTTTGGGTCCTCCAGCAGCTAACCATACCGGTACATTTTGAGCAAATGGTAGTTTTGCTGGCCTTGCTGCCCCAACTTCAACTTCTTCTCCAGCAAGTAGGGATTTTATTATATGAACCCCTTGCTCTAATTCCTTTATTTTAGCGGGTTTTAACCCAGCCAAGCGTACTGCTGTATCACCCACTCCCATTCCCAATACAGTTCTATTTGGTGCTAGTTCAGCAACAGTCGCAATACTTGAAGCTGTAACAGAAGGATGTCTAGTTATAGGGTTCGTCAATAAGGGGCCAATAGTAATTGATTTTGTAGCTTGAGCAGCTCCAGACAAAAGGACATAATTATCTCGTAATCTTAAAGGTGAGTCTGGAAGAAAAGCACAGTCCCATCCTGCTTGTTCTGCTCGAAGTACATCCAAAGCGAATGAAGAAAGAGAACTGGTGTTATGTCTATTTAGTCCAAATTTGGGTATATTCATTAATCTTATTATTAGTTGTTTTTATTGGCTATGACAGATTTTATTCGATCAGCAACAATTACATCTTCTCCATCATTTAATCCAAACATATGAATATCGATAAAATCATCATTTTTCCCAGTTACTGAAACTCGTGTCCAAATTGGTGGGTCACCAGCTTTTAACATATCTACAATATCTTGAGCTTTATAATTAGCATTGCTATTGGGTGTAATTCGTAATCCAAAAGGCATGTGTCCTATGACATTATCAATAATAGAAACATCAAGAGAAGGTATATCTTTGATACCATTAATAATTGTCATTGTCATAGTTTCAGATTTAGACAATCTGTCTTCATGATTTAGACTCATCCAACGCTTTACTGCAGCTACTACTCCGATCATTTCTTGTCTATCTACCTTTTGAGGTCTTCCAACTCCGCGTATTCTTCGGCCTTCGTAACCGACAAAAGATTGTAAAGAAAGTTTATATATCATTTCTTTGGTTCCTAAGGCTAATCCTGTAGATTGAGGGGCTCCCAAATATTTTGCCGCGATACATTGAAAATCTGCACCCATTCGTACATATTTCCCTAAATTTTCTAATGGGTATATTTGTCCAGCTGCATCAACCATAACAGGAACATTATGTTTTTTTGCGACCTCAAGCGTATCTTCTAATGAAAGTGCATTTGGATCTATATTTTGTTCTACAGCATAGTAATGTACAGCAAGAGTATTTTCATTAATTGCTCTTTCAAGATCATCTTTAGTTGTTTTATCTTCTGACCCAAAATCGACTAATCTAGCTCCTGCGAGTTCAAGGCAACGGTCATACCAATAGTGTTGTCGTTTTTGTATGAGAATTTCATTTTTCATACCTGTTGTATTAGGTAATTGTTGGATATAATCATCGTTGTCTCCAGCCATAAAAGCAGCTGTTGCTAATGTTAAAGCTGAGCCTGCACCTGATGTTATATATGCAGCTGGAACATTCAAAAGATCTGCTACTGCTGAACCTGCTTTTTCTTCTAATTCCATTAATGGTATATAGGCTGATTCTGCTAATTCCATAGCTTCTTTTACTTCCGGAACAGGCGTGGATCCTCCCAGCATAGTCACGCTTCCAATAGCATTAATTATTGGAGTAGCCCCTAATGATTTATAAATTTGTCCCCATTCACTATTCATAATGTTTTTCCTTTATCAATATTTATCTTAAATATCCTTAATATTAACTACCGTTCTTCCTTGAACCTTTCCTTCAAGAATAAGTTTTGCTGGTTTTTCTATTTCGTTTAAAGAAACTTCATTTGTTATATTTTCAAATTCTTCTGGTGTGATAAGATCTCCCAGCCTTTTCCATGCATCGTTTCTTACATTTATTGGACAATAGACTGAATCAATTCCAATAAGTTGTATTTTACGTAATATAAAAGGTAAGACAGTTGTTGGTAAATCATTTCCAGAAGCATTCCCACAGCAGGCAACGCTTCCCCCATAATTTATTGCAGATAAAATATTTGCAAGCAGTGTGCTCCCTACAGTGTCAATAGCTCCAGCCCATTTCCCAGAATTTAATGGTCTAGACATAGCTAGTAAATCATCTCTCGACATTATATTAGTAGCACCAAGATCCTTTAGATATTTTTCTAGTTCCATTCTACCAGTAACCGCGGTTACAGAATATCCTAATTTACTTAACAACATAATTGATAAGCTTCCAACTCCTCCTGCAGCACCTGTTACTACTATGTCACCGCTTGAATTTCTAATTCCTGAATTTTCTAGTTCTATAATGGACAACATTGCTGTTAATCCGGCTGTTCCAACTGACATAGTGTGTTTTAGAGAGATATTATCAGGTTTTTTTATTATCCAATCACTGTTAACTCGTACTATTTGGGAATAACCTCCGGAATGAGTTTCACCGAGTCCCCAACCTGTTACGATTACTTCATCACCTTTTTTATAGTTCTTGTCGGATGTGGAGCTGATAATTCCTGCCAAATCTATACCTGGAGACATTGGAAGATTTCTCATAATTCGAGCCTTATTTCCATTAACAGCCATACCATCTTTATAATTCAGTGAAGAATAATGCACATCAATAGTGGTATCTCCGTCTGGTAAATTTTCAAGTCCAAGTTCAGTAATTTTTATAGTTAATTCTTCAGATTCAAGCTCAGCTCTTAAGGCTTTGAAAGTATTTGACATCGCATCTCCTAAATAGGTTTTTCAATCGATACTTGTACTATACTTCAAGATATAAGTGCCTTCAACAATAAAATATGATGAATCAAGCGTTTTTTCTCTTTGGTTTATTAGGAGGGAGATAAGATATCTACGATTTTCTTCATATTTAATCGATACTTGCCTAGTTTTCGAATTATATGTAATAATATTAATATTATTTTAATGCGGGATTAAATCTATATTGGGTTTATCAACCGTGTTTATGTCAAGGAGGATTCATATGATTAAATTTTCTTCGTATGTTTCGTTCATTTTAGTTACAGCTTTGATAGGTGTATCAATGGTGGCATGTGATAGTTTGCCGTCATTAGGAGAGGAAGAGGAAGCTGAACCATTAGAAATAGGTACATTATTAGATTACACTGGTGATTTGGGTGTATACGGTAAACCTATGCGTAATGGTGCCGAATTAGCTGTGACTCTTTTGAATGATTCAGGTATGAATGTTGTAGCTGTTCATAAAGACTCAGGAACTGATGCTAAGGTTGCTAGTGATGCTGCTCGAGCGTTACAAGCTGCTGGTGTTTCTGGAATAGTTGGTTCACTCTCAAGTGGTGTTACTACAGCTGTTGCAGAATCAGTAACAATACCTGGAGGTACTGTTTTAGTTTCACCAGCTTCAACAGCCCCCTCAATTTCAGTAATTGAAGATAACGACCTATTATTCCGAAGTACTGTATCTGATGCAGCCCAAGGTTCTGTTTTAGGAAAACTTGCTGATGAACTTGGATACAAAAAGGTCGGTATTTTATATGTAAATAATCCTTATGGTGACGGTCTTCAAAATATCTTTACTGCTAATTTTAGTGGTACAGTTCAAGCCGTTCCTCACGAAGGTGAATTATCAACTTATATGAGTGAAGTAACAAAAGCCACCGAAGGTGGTGTTGATGCTTTAATAGCTATGAGTTATCCAGGTAGTGCACAAGTGTATATACGAGAAGCGTTAGAAGGTGGATTTGCTGATACCTTTATGTTTGTCGATGGTACTAAGAGCCAAGATATGTTAGATAGCTTAGGCGCTAATAATTTTGAAGGCATGTATGGTACTGCACCAGGAGCACCTCCTAGTGATGCTAAAAATACATTCGAAGAGCTCTATGAAGCTCGATTTGGTGAGATTCCTTCAGATCCATTCCTTGGTGAAACATTTGATGCATTTGTCATGATTGCACTTGCAACAGAAAAATGTTTACACGATGGTGGTGACGAGGCTAACTGTGATGGTGCTGGTGTTGCAGCATCAATCCGCGATGTCTCAAATGCGCCTGGTACTAAAGTAGGTCCTGGTGACTTAGCCAATGCAGTAGATTTGATACGATCAGGTGAAGATATTGACTTTGAAGGTGTTGCTGGTTCTCAAGAAATTGATGACAATGGTGATGTTTTGAATTCAATCGAAATCTGGACAGTCAAAGGTGGAAAGATAGAATCTACTAATAGATTTGAAGCTCCATAATTACGATAGCTATAGAATAAAAAGAGGCCTGAATAGGCCTCTTTTTATTTGTTCTTAAGTTTACTTAATTCTTTTTTCTATTGTTTCAGGTATTATTCCACTGGGTTTAAATAGGAGCATGACAACGATTAATAATCCTACCATAAAGTAGCGCAAATCTGGGCTAGAAAGGAATCCTGGTAAGAATTGAGTTGTTGACCAAACACCCCAAACAATGAATGCTCCAGCAATTGCTCCTCTATTATTTCCGCTCCCTCCAACCATTAACATTGTCCATATAATGAATGTAGAGAGTAAAGGCCTAAAAGTAAAAGGGTCTAAAAAGCGAAATCCATGTGCAAATACTGCACCTCCAACACCCATAATAAAAGCTCCAAGAATAAATGATTGAACTTTAAATGAAAAAACATTTTTCCCCAAGGATGTTGCTGCAATTTCATCTTCTCGAATTGATTTTAAAACTCTACCCCAAGGTGACTTAATAATTCTTTGAACAGTTAAGTAAATAACTAATAAAATCACTACTGCAATGAGGGCATATAATATATCGTAATACCTAGGTGAAACCATATCTCCAAGAAATTTTGGAATGCCATACATACCACGACCACCGTTAGCTAACCACGCTTCATTTAAAAATATTAAACGAATAGTTTCAGCTATACCTAAAGCTGCCATACCCAAATAATCTTCTCTAAGTCGTAAAGTAATTAATGCAATTGGAGCTGCAATAATTGCGCAAATGAGACCTGCGAAAAGTAATGCAAAAAAGAACCATAAATCTATTCCAAGATTAAGAAATCCTAATATTTCTGGTAAGTTGCCTCCAAATATATAATCTTCGAAGAGTTTTGGGTCAGGTGGTTCAATTGTAATGAGGGCTGAAGAGTATGCACCTATTGCAAAAAAACCAGCAATACCAATATTAAAAAGCCCAGTAAACCCCCAATGGATATTTAGTCCAATGGAAAATATACCGTAAATACTAGCCATAATTATGAAACCAGAAATATAAATTAATATTCCACCTAAATCCATTAGTCTTTTTCTCCAAATAATCCATTAGGTTTTACAAGTAACATTGCTATCATTATTGTAAACGCTACCGCAGGTTTGTATGTAGGGTTAAGCCAAGCTGTGGAAGCTTCCATAGAAATGCCAATTATTATAGCTCCTACGAGAGCACCAATAGGTTTTCCGATTCCTCCTAATATTACACTAGCAAATATAGGTAGTAAGATTTTCCATCCTGTCATGGGAAGAATTTGTGCTTGTGAAACTGCTAACATAGTTCCTCCAGCTGCTGCTAGGCTTCCACTAATGATCCAAGTCCACATAATAACGATACTAGTATTAATTCCTGTTGATAAACTAAGATTGGGATTATTGGCAGTAGCTCTCATGAATTTTCCATATTTATTATATTTTAGAAATAAATACACACCAAGTGTCATTAAAACTGCCATAAGTCCAAGGATGACATTGTCAGGTGGTATCCGTATATCTAGAGGAAGCATGTAAAATTGTTTCGATTCTCTTGGAAAATATTCAGGTTCGTTTCCCCATAAAAATTGTACTAATCCTCTAATCATGATAGCTACGCCTAAAGAAGCTATGCTAATTAGCATGGTAGATGCTTGTCGAGTTCGTAATCTTTTGTAAATTAACTGGTCTAATATGACGACAATAATAGATGTTAATAACATAGTTAAGGGTATAGCAAGTACTACAGGTAGTCCAAAAGTAAAAGGTCCCAATGCAGATCCTGTAAAACCTATTCCTGCAAAGATTACTGTGACAATAGTGAGAGAAATATACCCTCCCAGTGTCATTAAATCGCCTTGTGCAAAATTTCCAAATCTCAATATACCAAATACTAAAGTTAAACCAATTGCTCCTAAAGAATAAATAAATCCTAATAATAATCCGTTAATTATTAAACTGGGTTGGCCAAAAATTATAAGAGCTGATAATGCAATGATGAATATAACCCAGAAATAATCATAATTTTTTATATTCATCAGTTTGAACCTCCCAAATATAACATTCCAACATCTGGATTAGTTAGTAAATTCAAACCTGTGTCATCTATTTTATTTTCTCCAGTAGCCAAAACATAACCTCGATCGGCAATTGAAAGGATTTTTTTAGCATTTTGTTCGACAATAAGAATAGTAACTCCGCTTTTATTTATTGATTCTATAGTCTCGAAAGTAGAGTCAGCCATTATTGGAGACAAACCTGCTGAAGGTTCATCTAGTATCATTAGTGATGGTTTAGAAATTAAAGCTTTTGCAAATGCTAAAGTTTGTCGTTGTCCTCCTGAAAGCGTACCAGCCTTGGTATTCATTTTTGTATCAAGAATTGGGAATAATTCCAATATTTCTTCTAAACGTTTTTTGAAATTAAACTTGAGTACGAGAGATGGTATTTCAAGATTTTCTTTAATTGTCATATTGGTGAATACATTTTCGGCTTGTGGCACATAAGAAATACCTAGTTCAACTATTTTTTGAGGAGATGAATTTGTAATACTATCTGCCATAAATTCAATATTGCCTTTTTTAGCTTCCAATAAACCTACTATTACTTTAAGTAGTGTAGATTTGCCTGAGCCATTAGGACCAATAATTGCTACCAAGTTTCCTTCATTAACTTGTATAGAAACAGAATGGAGAATCTCTGTTTCACCATAACCTGCATTAATATTTTGTACATCAAGTAAAGCCATTTACCCTCCTAGATAGGCGTTTACAACACTTTGATCTGATTTTATTTGTTCAGCAGTACCTTCGGCAATTTTTGTCCCATTACTTAATACTATTATTGGGTTACATAAATTCATAATAAAATTCATATTGTGTTCGATTATGAGAAATGTGATACCTAATTCTTTATTACTTCGACGTATATTATCCATAAGATCATTTACCAGAGTTGGATTTACTCCAGCAACAGGTTCGTCAAGTAGTACCAAACTTGGATCTGACATTAAGGTTCTAGCTAATTCTAATAGTTTTTTTTGTCCTGTAGAAAGATTACCTGCATATTCATTAGTAAGATGATTCAGTCGTATAAAGTCCAGAATATTCTTAGCCTTATTAATATTGATTTCTTCTTCTAATTGAATTTTTTTGAATGAGAATAGTGGAGACCAAATATGTTCACCAATTTGATTTTTTGGAACAACCAATAAATTTTCCAAAACTGTCATTTTTTTTAATTCACGGGGTATCTGAAAGGTTCTAACTAGGCCTTTTTTAAAAATATTGTGTGTTGGATCTTTATCAATTAGTTTTTGTTGAAAAGATACATTTCCACTATCTTGGGATAAAAATCCAGTAATAAGGTTAAATACAGTAGTTTTACCTGCTCCATTTGGGCCTATTAGACCTGTTATTGATCCAGTGGACACATTAAATGAACAGTTGTTTACGGCCTGAATTCCATCAAATGATTTTGATAAATTTTCAATAGTTAATATGTTATTATTAGGCATTTTTTACCATTATGTGTAACATGTTTATTGTTACTTTTCGTAGTTATCCCACCCAAGAACCGCTTTTTATGTATATAGTATACCTTCATTTGTTCAAACTATCCAAAAAATATTGATATTCATTGGAAATGATCCTACATAATTAGTGTAAAAGTATTAGATTTTCATTAAAACTCTCTATAATAATAAGTCTCTATTATGAAAAATTTTAAAGTTTTTAATGCATAACTATCCACGACAATATAGATATTTATACTTGGTATTTGCAGTACTAGGTTCTTTAATTAGTCACATACCCTTAACTGGTGGTGTTTTTTCTTCTTGGGCATGGGCACTTGACTTAGAAGTTGTAAATTTTTTGGAATACGGAATTGTAATAGGAGTTATTACAGGAAGTATATTTGGGATTTTAATAGGAAGACAATCCACTCGTGAAAGTTCTAGAGAAATTGCCTGGAGGTTACAACCTAAATTTTGGAGTCTTGCAATTGCATTGATTGCCTTAGCATTTATTATTAAAGGCCTTAGAGAGTTTATATTCTAAGACCTTTAAATTTTTAATACTATTATTTTACAGGATGTCCGTAGTTATTTGGACCATAGTCGCTTTCTTTAAACATTACCCAATAGATAAATATAAAAAGCGGTATAAATAAATAACACCCTGGGAAAACCATAAATATCCACCAAAAGGACTTGTTAATATCGTGGAGTCTTCTTATTGTTACAGCAATTCGAGGTACAAAAAATAGTACTATAAGTAGTATTTGAATTCTCTGTAGCCAGCTTACCAAGTTCAGTTCAATAATGAGATTGTTAGCGTTTATCGTCAATAAGGTAGTTATTATACCAAAACTTATACCAATCAAACATTCAAACAACCACCAGTAGTTGAATTCTGATCTGCTAGCTCTTCCCTCAAATTCGAAATAATTAACTACTAAAACTGATTTAATTGCGTCCGTAAAACTCATAACATTTTAAAACTATTATTTTACAGGATCTCCGTAGTTATTTGGACCAGAGTCGCCCTCTTTGAGTATAACCCAGTAGAGAAGTACAATATACGGAATAATTAAAAAGCTAAAGAAACCCATTACTAATAGCATCCATCCAGTTCTATTAATATCATGGAGTCTTCTAACAGCAAGAGCAATACTAGGTATAAATAAGAGAAGATAAACTATTCCTTGTACTGCCATTAGCCAACCTAAGGATGTGAGTGCGGCGAAGATATTATCAGCAGTTGATGCTAATAAAGTAGCTATTATCGAAAATCCTATAGCAATCAAAATATAGAATAACAAAAAGTAGTTATATTCTGATCTTCGGGCCCTTCCGCTGAAGTTGAAGTAATTTTCTATTATGGCGGATTTAATTGCATCTATAAAACTCATAATTCCTCCTAAATCTTAGTGTGAAGAATATTTAGAATAAATAATCTTGTTATTTATATAAGTGTTTGCAATTATTGTCAATAAATTGCCCATAATACAACGAATATCGTAATAATAACCATGAATCTGTTAAGGTATATGTTATTTGGTAGTATTGTGCCAAGTAATTTACCCTCCCAACACCAAAGACTCGAAAATAACAAATGACATATAGCAAACCCCAGAACAACCGCTATTAACTGAATAGGAAAATCGCCAATAGCTGGAGCAAAATTGCTCCAAGCTAATGAAGAAACTATCCAAGCTTTTGGATTAAGTGGATTGATGATAACTGCATGTTTAAAACTAAATTGATGTGATTGTTGAAGAGTATTTGAATTAACATATTTTTTATTCCACGTTATTACGGCAAGGTAAATCATGTACCCTGCACTTATATATTTAAATAATGTATAAATAGTTGAATATTCAATTAAGATAATTCCAATTCCTAATCCAACAAGAATATCTAATGGAATTTTTCCAGCAACGAGGCCAATGATAAAACCAATACATGGCTTAAAACCTTTTTGTGACCCAGCAAGCATAGCAAGTAAATTCGCTGGACCAGGTGTTCCTGCTACAAATATTATAAATACATATAGCGATATGTATGCCTCTAGCATTATGCAGAAATTTCGCCTCGTGCTAGTTTTTCTAGCGGGAGTAAGGCGTTATATATAAAGCTATTAACTGGTATTGTTACATTATTTTCTTTAGCTATTCTTACTATAGATCCTATTTGATGTTCAATTTCTGATGGTTTACCATCTGCAATATCTCTATGCATCGAGGTACTACCAACACCCTGAGGTAGATTATCAATTCTATCTTGTATCTCTTGATAAGGGACATCTATATTAAGACTTTTTGCTACATCTCTTGTTTCTTCCATATTTTTTATCCACATTTCAACTACACTTGGTATTTGTCTCCATATTGGTGAATTACTTCTCGTTATAGCCCCAATAGAACCTAATGCAGAAACAGCCATTAGCTTTGCCCATTGATCAACTTGGAAACTTTCTGGTATTACTGCATTAAATCCAGCATTATTTAATGTAGATTGTAATGAAAGTAAACGTTCTGTTTTATCATTATTAGTTTCAGCAATAGTTAGTTTAGGACTGTTTGCCATACCCCTAACAACACCAGGACTTATTACTTGTGCTCCAAAGTGGCAAATACCTTCCAGTACTTTTTCTTTTCCGAGAATTTGCCCTATTTTTTGAGACGCTGTTAGTCCATTTTGTGTTTGCACTATGATTGTATTTTTGTTAATCAATGGTTTTATCATTTCGCTTGCAATTTCTACAGCATCAGCTTTAACGCAAATGATTATTGTATCTACGATACCAATTTCTTCAGGTTTATCAGTTATGTGTTTGGGGGTTACTGTATAGTTATTGTTCTCGTTATGAATTGTTAGACCTGAGTTACGTATTACGTTTAGTGTCTCCCCTCTTGATATAAGAGAAACTTCCTCTCCAGCTTTTGTTAAACGGCCTGCTATATATCCACCTATTGCTCCAATACCAAAAATTGCAATTTTCATTAATTCTCCCTTTAATTGTTTTTGAACAGATACCTGTAATAAAATATCTGTAATTAGTATAAATAATAGTAGTACTTTGGAAGACAATTTATCAATTCAAATATTGGATTATTATACATGGAAAATTCCTGATTCTGAATTAGGTCAAGGTTTATTGTTAAAGACGTCTAGAGGAAACATAAAAACTATTGTTCATCAATCACCACAACTTCAAACAGATAAAGCTATTATATGGGTATGTGGTGCTAATGGAGGATTTGAAGGTCCAGCCAATGGGATGTATAGAACAATTTCAGAATCTTTAAAAAATAGTATTAGATCTATCAGAATAGATTATCGAAAACCAAATGTATTAAGTGAATGTGCATTAGATATTTTATCAGCTATATCTTTTTTAAAATCATTAGGCCATTCTCAAATAGTATTAGTTGGACATTCTTTTGGAGGAGCTGTAGTTATAACTGCTGCAGAATTTTCGGATCTAGTTATTGGAGTAGTCGCTTTATCAAGTCAAGGATACGGAACCAACACTGTTGCCAATATTGCACCTCGGAATTTACTCTTACTCCATGGTGGTTCAGATACGCGTTTACCATCTGAAATTTCCGAAAAGATATATTTATACGCAAAGGAACCCAAAGAAATAAAAATATTTTCTGGAAATGGCCATGGCTTACGAGAATCTTCTGATCAAATTACATTGTTTTTAAAAAATTGGATTCTTAATATATTGGAATAAAATTCGAATAATTATTATAATTATATATATAAGATTTACAATTAAGATATGTTAATAAACCCCACAAAATTTATAGCCAATTATTTAAACCAGATTTCTGAAGGATATTTAGTTGTTTTATTTCCAGATGGTTCTAAAAAATCTTTTGGCGATATAAATTCTGATCTACAAACAGAATTACACATTAGAGATAATGCACTTCTAAAAAATTTATTATTTCGAGGTGAAATAGCCTTAGGAGAGGGATATATAAATGGTTTATGGGAGTGTGATAATATTGCTAATCTACTTAAGTTATTTGTTCTCAATTTTCAACAAACTGGAAGATTAAAACCAAAATTTCAAGGGATATTTACTTTACTAGATAAAATTTCTCATCGATTTAAGAGAAATACAATTACGAAAGCTAAAGATAATATTTCTGCACATTATGATTTAGGAAATGAATTTTTCCGAACATTTTTAGATAAAAATATGGTTTACTCCTGTGGTTTATTTGAGAAAGCTGAAGATTCCCTAGAAGTAGCTCAAAAAAATAAAATTCAACAGATTATAGATCAAGCAAATATACAATCAGGCCAGAAAGTATTAGAGATTGGTTGTGGATGGGGGGCTTTTTCACTGACATTAGCTCAGCAAATGGATGTTAGCGTTACTGCAATTACTATATCAGAAGAACAGTATTATTTTGTTAAGGAACTTGTAGCAGAACATAAATTAACAAATCGTATTGAGGTTAAATTAGAAGACTATCGAAATTTAGAAGGACAATATGACCGAATAGTTTCTATCGAAATGCTTGAAGCTGTTGGCCATGAAGGCTTAACCGATTTTTATACACAATGTAATAATTTATTAAATGATAATGGTTTATTATCAGTGCAAGTAATTACTATGCCTGATTCGCGTTATGAAAGTTACAGAAAAAATGTCGATTTTATTCAAAAGTATGTTTTTCCTGGGGGTCATTTACCTTCTTTAGGAGCACTTAATCATGCTTCATCAATACAAAATTCTTTTTCTCTTCAAAATATGAATAATATTGGTATACATTATGCCAAAACATTATATTCATGGAATCAAAACCTACAACAAAATAAACAAAAAATTGTTGAACTTGGCTATCCAGAAAGATTAATTAAAATATGGGAATATTACTTTGGTTACT
>MDTE01139991.1_pt1 | contig 17814 bp, 17 predicted proteins | sample 811231 | NCBI WGS metagenome assembly MDTE01 (sample SAMN05326651, study PRJNA326480) | marine metagenome | isolation source: seawater | place: Indian Ocean: Red Sea | collected 2010 | reverse complement strand
TATTGTTGTCATTTTCGATTACCTCGTTTCCAATTAAGATTTTACGAGGCTGCTTCTCTTTGGGAAGGACGACTTCTAGGTCGACAGTCAGGATTCCATCCTGTAGATCCGCTCCGATTACTTCTGTATATTCAGACAGTCTAAATGACTTTTTCCAATTTCGAGCACTGATACCTTTGTGCACATATTTGTTCTGATCTCGACGTGATGGTCTGTCACCTTTTACTGTAAGGACATGATCCTTCAACTCGATATCAATGTGTTCTTTTTTAAATCCCGCAACAGCAAGCTCGATGCTGAACTTAAATTCATCATCTTTTACTACGTTGTGTGGGGGATATGTATCCTTCGCATGCTTGTGGATATTTTCCAGCTGATCGAAGATGTGGTCGAAACCGATAAACCCACTGCGTGGGTAAGTAAATCCAGTCATATGTACCTCCAATGACTTGCAAGGTTAATTATGTGACCCGATCATTCGGCGTCACAGTACTATATATATTATTCGTGCTCGCCACCAGCACCACGGCCCAGACCACCAAAATATTGAGGTCTGCGTTTGGCCGTTTCGAATGTTGCTACCGTAACAACAATTCCGGCAATAAGTAATGTATGTGCCAATGCACTTACACCAAACAGGGTAATTGATCCAATACTCATAGAGAAGATAATACACCACATCCATGCTAAGATCTGCATTACCACGTGTCTGGTTTGTAAGTCTGTAATGTTTTTCAATGGATTACGTTCATGGTTCATCACGACGTTCCATGCATCATATATAAATTTCATCATTTGCTTCCTATATTATATTTTGGACAAAGTTCCCACTCTTGTTTTTCCCGATACGGTATAATCTTAATCTGACGCATAGGAGCTAGAGGTTCTGTCGAAGAACCCTCTATCGTAATCAAACCCCAATCACTCATCAGTTGAGCAATTGTATTTCTACGAGCAATGTCATTTTCTTCTAGGTTTGATTTTTTACCGTCAAGTAAGAATAATTCTTTGAAATGCACAATAAAGTATCTACCTTGTTTGTGCAAGATATGACAAGACTGATACAGTTTCTTGTCTTTACGAGATGCGACACCAATGCGTGTAAGTGTTTCACGAACCTTTAAAAAGTCGTCTGGCTCGTTCAGTGTAACCTCTAACATAGAGGAAGGTGTCCACTCTATTATATTATTTTTTTCCACCTTTATAAACCTTCTGTCTCAATACATCTACTTGTTCACTTGTGAGAAGGGTCAAGGCTTGTCTGGCTTTTTCATTGTTGTAACCATAATATTCCTTGACAACTTCCACGTCACTATCGGATACGGCCTTTTGCCACTTTGAAAAGCGTTTCCGTTTCCTAATCATATTTATAAGGAAATCAAATTGTAGGCGTTTATCAATGGTATGGTTTACATTCATTTCATTTGCATATAGCACAGTGTCTTGGAAATATGACAAAGACCGATTTACCATGAAAGGATTATATGCCTTCTCTGCAAGATCATCTACCATGATATCTTCTTTGGTCATATTAATTGCATTTACATATTCAAAGGGATTCATAACCACCAACCTAGTTTTGCACCGTTGTGTATAATAATCATGAAGCAAGCGGCAACGTGTAATACCCACCAGAATGTTCTGATGATAGCAACCAGATCTGCTTCTTTATCATTCTCGCACACCTTTTCACCAAGGTGTCTGGCCCATAGTCTCCAGAAGTTTTTCATCCGAATAACTCCACACCAGAATCATTTTCATCATACGCGAGCATCATTTCTTTGAACATGATTTGCTGAGTAAAATCAACTGTGTCAACTTTATTTAAATGTACCTCACGATAATAAAGTTGTGGTACGGTACGATGTCCATTTAAACGCAAGAAGGCTCTACCAGATAGATCCTCACTTATGTTTATGATCTCGTACTTCATACCCCAACCATCTAGTTTATCTTTCATGATGGTACAGTATGGACAGTTGTTTTGGGTGTATAGTCTAATTAAATTCGACATTGGCCATTACCTCCGTTAGACATGCAACAACATTTAACTCATGGTCAGCAACAAATGCATTTTTATATTGGTAATCTGCAAGGATCAATACGAGTTGTGGTATTGATGCCGCGGCTATCTTGTCACCCATACGGTCATAGATAGAACGGAATATTGCAGACGCATCTGTATCTATATTGTTTACAACCCAAGAACGCATCTTTTTGAAATCTTTTGTTTTCAAATGGATGAATAAATCATCATAGTTCTTGTCGGAGATATTAACCAGTATGCCCTCGTCAATAGAACCAGACATACTATATCTTTGTAACTCATTTAGAACCCGGCGCCAGTCTGGGAAAAACTTCATGATCACATCAGCAAGTACCTGAGGTTTATGAAGTGCCACACCCTCATCAAGTAGTATCTGCTGACAGCGAGTCATAAACTCACCACACAATGTAGGTTTGTCACCACCATTGAACTCGTAGACACCACATCTGGAATGTAAAGGCTCGATGATTCTGTTTTTAAAGTTACAGGTCAGTATGAACCTACAGTTATTGGCAAACTCTTCAATGAAACCACGAAGGGCCGGTTGAGTAGACTGCGGGTTCAGGTAATCAGCCTCGTCAAGGATTACAACCTTGTAGCCACCTTGCAGTGAGACTGTACTGGCAAACTGCTTGATTTTACCACGGAGAGTGTCAATATTGCCCTCTTCGGATCCGTTGATGACAATATAGTCTAAATCAAGCATGTTACATAATGCCTTGGCGACAGTAGTCTTGCCAAGACCAGCGGTACCAGTGAATAACATATTTGTTAACTCACCAGTCTCCACCATCTTGTTGAATGTTTTCTTCAGGCTAGGCGGAAGTATACAATCATCAATATTTTTAGGTCTGTATTTCTCGACCCATAGAAACTGTTCCATTCAAAACTCCATTACAAAAAATAATTATATCACACACGAGTTTGAATGTAAACTCTATTCTTCAGTTTCCATAGCAGCATCTTGCTGTAGGTTCTCTACAATAGAGATGGTTTGGATTGCCTGGTCACGTAGTTGACCGATAGTGGACAATTCCTCACCCTTAAAGCCTCCACGTTGTGTAACAGCATCAACCACTGCAACAGTAGAACGTGAAACTTGGTTAGCGAGCTTCATAAGCTCATCATACTTTTCTGACATCATTAAACTCCAAACGTTGATGTTTTCTCGAGAGCAATCCAGTAACGGACATTTACTTCTTTGTTTTTAAATTCCGAAATCAACTTAGATGAAATACTCACCTCATAATCACCCGGAATGATTTTAAGATTACCGATATTTATAACAAAGGTAAATGGTGTATCTGGCTTTGAAGTATATGGTACATCAATGGAATATGCATTGGATGTAGCATTTTCATTGTCAACCACAGAAAGTGTCAACACGCCATCACCTGGAGTGACCGATACCTCAGTATGACCAAGGGCTGTGGCGGCACTACGCAGTTTATTAAGAGTGTCATTATCCAAAACAAATTGGACCTCACACTCTGGCATGTTAATATCTTTCTGAGGTGACGTCAGTGTTTCTTCAGGGGAGAAGAAGTACCGAATTTTTGATCGACCACTTTGGTCACTCACGGTTACAGACTCATCTGCAAACTTGAGGCTTGGTTGGTCAACCAAAGATAGGACACCAATGAACTCTTTAAGGTCATAGATGCCAAACTGTTGGGTAAACTCATTATCAACAATAGCAGTGGCAAGAACATTCTTGGCCTCACTGATAGTCTTGATTGTGCTACCCTCTTTAATTAGAATGTTCGGATTAATATCCGAGAAATTTTTGAGAACATTCAAGGTCTGTTCTTGTAATTCCATAATCTAGTCTCCGTGGATAAATTTATTAGAGTATAATTATAACACAAACTCATATAATTGTAAAGTGTTTTATGCAACTTTACTGAAATTTCTTTCTTTCTTGAACTCTATCTTGTCGTTAAACTTACCGTCTAGTATTTCACCTTTGTGAGATATAACAAAGACATTTGTGTCCTCACCTAAGGTATATAGAATTTTAAGTAGGTTCTCCACACCATCATGGTCCAAAGATGAGTCAAAGGTTTCATCAAGTATGAGTAGGTTAGTGGCAACAGAGTTTTTCATCTTGGCTATCTGTCGCCATGTAAAGAGAAGCGCTAGGTCGATCCGTTGCTTCTCTCCTTCACTAAATGAATCATATGTAAATGCATCACGATGCCGTGACCTTATTGTTTCCACAAATGATTCGTCCAAGTTGAAATGGACAAAGAAGTCGAGTATCTGTAGGTATTGGTTGACCAACTTGTTTATAGCAGGTAGATACTGCTTGATGATTTTGGTCTTGATACCTGTGTCCTTTAACATCTCATTCATAACAGAATTATAGTTAAACTGCTCAGATAACTCGAACTTCTTTTCCAAGAAGGACTGCTTTTGAGTGCGCATAGATTCACAGTCCTCCTTTGCTTTGTTTAAATCAGCACCAACATCTTTTTCTAAGGATGATTGGTATTCAGAAATTTGGTTCTGGAGGCTAGAGATTTCCCTGTTGTTCTCACCGAGTTGAGATACTTTAGATCGTAGCGTTCGAAGTAACTCGCTGGTCTCGCTAATCTCTTCCTCCACCTTGGCCCCCGCCTCACTGACCTCAGTGCGTTGGGATTGTAGGGCCTTTGCTTCCGACTTCGCTGCATCGAGAATGCCATGTTTATGCGAGTCTGTGATGGCTTGGTCGCATACGGAACATACCTCATTCTCCTCAAAAAACATGGCACGTTTGGCAATTTCTTTGGACTTTGTCTGAATATCCTGACCTCTGAGCATAAGGGTCTGGCGTTGATTAGATAAAGTCTCCATCCTTTCCTCGGTACTTCGAAGATCTTCTTCGAGGCCCATGCTAAGCTCACTATTCTGAGCTTGTAGTGCATCGATGTTATTCTGCGATGCTGATATCCGAGATTCATATTCCTTCCTGTTCTCTTCAGTTACCGATCGAATATCACGTATATATTTTTCCTGTGTTTCGATCTTATTATTTTGAATGTCAATATTATAATTCAAGTCTTGTAACTTATCTTTGAGAACATTTTGCTTTTCCTTTAATATCAGATTCATCTTACTGAAAACATTAATATCCAACAGATCCTCGATGACATCCCTTCTGTGTCCAGCCGCAAGTTGCATGAATGGAATAAAGGATGAGGAGCCAAGCACTACAACCTGATGGAACGACTTGTGGTTCAGTTTCAAGATGTTCTGCTCGAGGATCCGTTGGTATTCTTTGGCATGTGATGACTGGTTAATCATCGTGCCGTTTTTCCAGATTTCAAAGATGCCAGGTTTAATACCACGAACAACCCTAAAGGCACCGTTGCCTATCTGAAACTCTACTTCTACCACACAGTTCTTGTTGTTAATAGAGTTTATTAACTGTGGTTTGTTTATGTTTCTGTGTGGTTTGCCAAACAAAGCAAATGATATGGCATCTAGCATAGTAGACTTGCCAGCGCCGTTATGCCCTACCACTAAGGTGGACTTACTTCTGTTCAGCTCTATTTCTGTGTAATTGTTACCAGTGGAAAGAAAGTTTTTCCACTTTACTCTTTTAAATAAAATCATGCAACTTCTAGTGCCTGTGCCTCTGTCATGAGTTCACGCATCTGGACTTTAATCTTGTCTTTGTCCAAATCCGTTTCCACACCATCAATGTATGAATCAACCAAAGTGGGTGTGTCGTCAAACTCAATTGCCTCATCCTCAACATTCTCACCGATAAACTCATTAAAGTTTTCCGCAATCTTCAGTTCATGGATGTCCACAGACTGAATACGGTCAATGAATCTATCAAAGGAGAACGTGTCCTTTTTATTTACTACCACGACCTTCACAAACTGCTTCTTCAGTTGTGAGACGTCATAAGTATTATAATCCATTTTTTCGTCATTGTAAACAATTTTATGAAATAAAGTGTATGGATTTTTAATTCGTTCTATCTCTCTTGTCTCTGTGTCAATGACATGGAAGTACTTAGGGTCATTTGCATCTGACCAGAAAAACTCCATCTGTGACCCAAGGTACCAGATGTTGTCTTGTTTTGACCCTACATGGAAATGTCCGGTGAGTACAAGCTCAAACTTCTTGAATAGTTTGTGGTCCATACCATGGACGTTCTTGATACCACGCATCATCTCGAACCCTGCAAGGTCAAGGTGTGCACCTAACCAATCAGCCTTACACTCTTCAATAAACTTCATTGTGGACTCATAGTTCTCTTGATTGATCCATGGTACCATAGCCATCTTGAGTGAGCCGTATTCCATAACTTTGGGCTCCATGATGATGTGTACCTCATTCATGTAGTAACCAAGGAGTTCTTTTAACGAGTTAAGGTCATTTGTGTTCTTGTAATATGTGTCGTGGTTACCTGGGATGATGTCCATTCTCATTCCAAGTTTACGCATAGGGTCCAAGAACACTTTACGGTTGTGGTTAAGTGCCTTAAAGTTTACAAACTTACGGTGATCGTAATAATCTCCTAGATGCACAATCTGCTGGATATCGTGTTCCTTACAGTATGGGAAAAAGATATCATTATAGAAATCTGCAGCGTTGTTTAAAAATATTTCAGATGAGTTTCTGATACCACAATGTGTATCATTTAGTACTGCTACCTTCAATTCATAAACTCCTGTAGGTCAGAGTCAGCATTCACAGCTCTTTTCTTTCTTTGCTTTTCTTCTTTTACAAAAGCCTTAACGTCTGCGTCTACGTGTCTAACCTTTTCAATTCTATCCCTAAGTGTATCAACAAATGCACCAACAACCTGCTGTGACATATCATCACCTAGCTCATTGTCGATAAAGTTTTCGATACCAGAACGGGTAAGGTACTTTAATTTAATCTCTTGTTGTTTCTTTTCTTTTGCAATACGTCGCAAGAATGCATACCATGTTATTTGTGTAAAGTATGCAAATGCATTTGGTTTACCTGTACGAGTAGCCGCAGCTATGTCATAGTTCTCGATTGCCTTTAAACAGTTTTCAACAGCATCCATGACCATCTCTTCGCGATATGTGTAGCGAATAAAATTAGATTTATGTGATAAACCCTCAGCGATACTAAGAAAACACTGAGCTACATAGTCTGGCACTTTTGGAATTTGTTTTTCTTTGTCTTTGGCCTCGTTGACCGTTGTTACATAATCCACGACCGCTTGAGAAAATTCAGCGTTATTCACATAATGTGCGCTCTTTTTATTTCTTCTTGCCATAGGGGATTCCTTTCATCATGTATATTATATCAAACTCTAGTGACAATGTAAAACATTAAATTTACTTATTATTTAAGTAAACTATGGGTTTACAATTCCACGGTTTTGTGATATAATTAAGGTATAACCGTCGGGAAGGAGAGGTACTAGGTTTTTGCCTCGTAGTAATACTCTTCTGTATCACCAAGCCGATATTTATTACCAGACTCTACTTGGTAAAAATCCGTCGAAACTTTAAAGTTCGGCATCATTGGCTCTTCCGGGGTTAGTGAATTATCATATACTCTCATTCTGTTGTTAGGATACAATGCGTATTGCCCATTTTCAAGTTCAATAAGATTAAACGATTTATGTTCCTCTGGTACTTCGGATGTAGAATAATCAACCTCATCCGCAGCCGCATGATAGTTATCCAGAGTACATATATACGTGCCGTAATGATTCCCTTGGTCTCTGGTTCTAATCTCAAAGTCCATGGAACCGATAAACTGTTTATAAATAGCGGTTACACCATAGTCCATACAATTCCAAAACTGAAGGTTTGGCAAAGTCAGATCTGGTTCCGGCGTTTCAGGACTCGAAACAAAGGCACTGATTGGTAACTTATCATATAAAGCCCCATAGTGTGGCAAAAAGGTCTCGAAGTAAAAAGCGCGTCCTGGAATTGATTTGGCTGTAACCCAGTGTCCTTCTACAAACTCACCATGACCTTCCTTGTGGTCCATTAGATATTCTTTGCGTACATATACTTTTTGGTTTGGTAAATTACATATAAGTTGTGACATTAGTGTTTTGTGTCCGTTGGTGGTCTAAAATGAATTACGTTTGTATGTTCTGAATCTTGTTCAGCAACAAGATCTTTTTCGCGCCTTTCGAGTATATCATCTAGATACTCTTGTATCTCTTCTTGATCTAACCCTGCGGTCTTTACCAAGATTTCATCAAGGTCAAACTGTTTCTTACCTTTTTGTGATTTTATAACCTCTTTAATTGCACCTGCATAGTGTACGGCCAATGTTTTAGAAGGGGCGGATTCACCTATGACATGATCTACATTTAAAGCAGATAACTCGTTAACATCATCTTGGAATGACATCCAAGGCCTAAATGAGTAGTACCGAACATTATTCTCATAATCTTCTGCTGAAAATATCTTTAGAACCTTGCGAATTATCACATCGCCAGTATCTTCATTTGGACCTTCTACAACTTCGCAGACAATCTCATCATCGTTTGTAAGTTTAAACTGTTTTAAGTTCATAGATCAACCACTGTTGTTTTATAGTTAAATTGTTCATTTTGGTATATCTTTAATCTTTCCCACGAATGTACTAAAGAATAATTTTTTCTGCTTTTCCAACTTATGTCATCCGATATATCATACAAGGTTGTTTCTTTACCGTTATCACTTTTTCTTAAACCTCTACCGATAGACTGTAGAACTCGAATCTGTGACTTACTTGGTGAGGCAAATACAATGTTATGCAGATTCCTAATATTTATACCTGTGGAAAATGTACCTAGTGAAGCCACAACGATCGAGTTTGACATTCCTTCCACAAGGCCTCGTATTGCTTCTCTGTCGGAGGTATCTGTCTCACCAGACACAAAATAAACTTTACGATTTTCATCAGCTTTGTCCCTTATAAGATTATACAATGGTTTACCATGTTTCTCCACATAGTTATATAACACTAGAGTATTACCTTCTAGGCTGAGTGCTAGGTTTCTGATAAATTTGTTTCGTCTTTCGTGACTAACGATAAAGTCGATCTCGTCTTGGTAGGTCTGCTTACCGAAATCCCTCCGTACTGTTTCCCCATAAGTAAGAACGAGTCGCCTGATTGATAGTGGGGCCAAAGTCTCGTTATCTTGTAATTTCTTTGTGGTTGTAACTTTGTATACTTTTCCGAATAGGCCTTGAAGTACAAGCTCATGAGTTTGTGATCCATCTAAAGTTCCTGTCGTTCCAAATCTATATTCCGCTTCTGTGCATTTATTCATGATGTTCATCAATGATTTGGATTTAAATCCATGAACCTCATCTCCAAACACACACCCAAACTGAGAAAACCAAACCTTTGGTAGTTTATAAATTGATTGCCATGTTGATATGATGTACTGTGCTTCCGCTGCTTTATCTTTGCCAGAGTATATTCTATGCATGGCTTCTTCTGGCATACCGTATTTTATAAAGTCACTATGCATCTGCTCAACAAGAGACGTGGTGGGTACAATGATGAGAACCCTACCACCTTTTGGATAACTTATACCATCGGTTAATCTTGCTGTCCAGAAACGAGCAAGAGCATATATCATATACGACTTGCCAGAACCTGTAGGTGATAGCAGTATGGCTCTTTTACGGACCAAACCTTCACCTACGGACTCAAACTGATAATCACGTAACGGAAACGGTAGGTCCAACGTGGTCATGAACTCTTGTAGTTCTGTAGGAGTTACTCGTGTTCTGTCATCAGCACCACCGTATTTGGTTTTGATGGACAGTAACTCATAATCTCTCTTTGAGCAAAATTCTTTTAAGTGATAAAATAACCCTACAGGTAATGTTTTGTCTCGAAGGGTAAACAATCTAATTTTACCGTCCCACATTCTGTTGCGGAACGCAGGCATAAACTTATAACCTGGCACATAGAAAGAGAAGAACTCATTCAGCTCTTGTGCTGCGCCATTGTCACATTCTATCTGTAGGTCAGAGTGATTTAGCTTCCTGACTCGAATTGTTTCCACTTGATCATATTACCTATAGTCTGATGTCGCCAGTTAAGATTATTTATTATCTCAGTAAGTGTTTCGATTACGGTTTTGTAATACTGAATCTTTTCCTCGGACTTCTGTATCTCTGGATCAGAATCATAATAGTGTTCCATTTCACCTTTCAGTACTTTTAAACCGTTAAATGGGTCTGGGTCCCATCCTTTCTCTTGTAGCTCTTCTTGTGACATCTTTCCATTGTAGTATAACCACTTGTTTTTCAACAAAGTTTTTTGTGCAAACTCTGCTCGTTTAAGCTGTAGTTTGGTAGTGGATAATAGCTCAAGATATTTGGCGTGCAACTTGGGTGTTACACGTGAAGTTTCATCTAGTTTTGTTTGAGCTATCTGGCAGTCAACCGCCCACATTTCATGTATTTGTTTCAAGTCAATCATAAAAGTATTATATCACATTAGAGCATAAAAGTAAATAATTATTTATCAAGAAGAATCATATTCAATAACACCGTTAAAGTTATAATTTGGCGAGGCATAAAATTTTGTTTCTGATGAGAAAGCAAACTCTCCTGGATGGTTGTACCCTAGACTTCTATGCCTACTAAAACCATACGCGTTTTGAAATTGACCATGTCTCCAATTTTTGGTGGTAAAGTCAGCATTATCTGAATCTTTAGAATATATGATTAGATTGCCTATGTCATCTAAGTAAGTTCCTGCGGCTCCAATCTGTCCTTTCGAGCCTACTAATATTGTGTTTCCGCTAGGACTCATACCAACTGCTGCTCCATAGTACCATCCGTAATTGTAAGCTCCATTTCCATAATCGGCATTCCATTGTACACCACCAAATCCTGCTGTACCATGACAATCTTGTGGTACAAGAACTTGTGATATAGACCAAGTATCTCCTGATCGGTCCATAACAAATGCTGCACCTAAAGTATAAGCAGTTCCACTTGCACGACCAGCCGTGTAAGGTGCACCGGCTACTGCTCTTTGACCATCATCACTTATTGAAACGTTCGCACCAAAATTTATTCCGTTAAGGCTTGCTGCATCAATATAAGGAACAATAGTTGATCCATCATTATATTTTGACCCACTCCAAGTACCTGGATCTATCTCTAGGTTACCTATATTTGACCAAGTAAAGTCATTTGCACTATCTCGTTTATAAAAAGAGACACCACCCATCTGGTACGCTGCCCAAGAACCGGTACCTTTTCTGTTTACTTCGCCAACTGCTAAGGTCAGACCGTCTCTTGAGAGAGCTAAACTTTGGCCAAAATAGTTATTTGCAGCTGCTACTGGACTTGTAATAGTTTGTCTATGTGTTATAGCATTCGATTCTGTTATCTTTTTACTTTTATCTCTTGTGACAAATTCGACTGCACCTGCCAGACCTGAACCATTATCCGCCTGTCGATTTGCCCATACAATAACGGTAGCAGAATCATTACATACAACTTGAGTTGCATAACCGTCACCTACAATCTGTGAGTTATAGAAATCTGTAAGTCTGCCTCTGTAATGACAAGTAGTTGTATGTGATCCACTTCCTGAGTTATAGGTATAGGACGTAAGCTCAATATCGCTATCGGATACTTCAAAAACGTACGGTCCAAGAGTATATCCTAAAGTTCCTCCAGCATTTTGATCCGCATTATTATTTGTGCCACCAATAAACAAGTAATAATTACCAGGACCTCCACCACATGCCCCTCCTGTACCTAACATTGAGTTATTATTTCCATAATAGGTGGGATTAGCGTTTAGGTCAGTTTTACCTGTTAATACAGTACCAGCTTCTTGCTTTGGATCAATGAAACTAGCTGATGATACTGTTCCTATAATGCCATGCTCATTTCTTTTCAACATAGAAAATCCACTAGACCAATAGCTACTGCTTCCAGTGTAGTACTCATATGAATTTCCAAGAATACCGATGCCGTTTGTTCTGTCAAAATAAGTATCAAGACCAAAAGAGTATCCATATGTCAATCCGGCAGTACCCATATGTCTTTCACTCACACTGTCATAGTTAGTAATAGGTATTCCATATTGTAGATTAAAGGTAACCAAATTAGATACGGTAGTTGCTCCATCATTTACACTAAATGTGACATTACCAGTTTCGGTTGTTGCATTCGCTTCTGATTTAGGTGTAATCGTAAATATTGATGAGTCTTGTGTTATGGTTGCCATACCATCAAAGTTTGTATCTTTGGAGAATGAAAAAGTAAGTACAGCAGCTGAATCAGCATCAGTAGCCGTAAGCCTTACCTCAGTCGTTGCTCCAGTTTTGGACAATGATACAATACCTTCTGGAGTTACAGACAAAGATGGTGGCTTATTTTCTGGAGTAACAGGAAACCAACCTGTACCAACTGAATAGTACAACTTGTTATTCTGTTCAACATATGCAAGGTTTCCTTCATTTGAAGGGGCTGATGTAGGTAGATCCGATAAGTTTGTGTATGATGTTACACCGGCACCACCACCTCCACCCCCAGATGCACCAGCAATTACCACTGTGGTTGCACTATCAACCAAAGGTGCATTTGTGGTTATCCTTGCTTCGGTTTTACCGAGTATATCTGCTATGTCTCTATTTCTACTCATCTTTTAATCTCTCTTATATACTCTTATTTATCCGTTATCTCTTATAAGAATTGCGGCACCACAAGAAGTAATAGCACCTCCATCACCACTAGGTCTACTTGATCCGAAGAAGAGAAAGTTTCCGTTTCCAGATATGTTAATACCACCTTCACCTAGTTCTGCAGCATGAAGATTATCTGTTCCACCTATATCATCATTTGGTGTTATAACTGCTTCTCTATACCAAGTTGTAGATCCACTATCACGAGCATAAAGATTTATACCACCAACATTTGTTGAGTTATTTGAACTTGTTAAACGATTTGTGATAGCAAGTTTTCTACCATCAGCACTAAACATACAAGATGTTCCTTGATAGTTTGATTGTAGATAACCGAAACCGCTAGTGGTTCCATCTGTTAACTCTGCCTCTTGTGCCCAACTAGACCCTGTTCTTTTCCATACGATCGCTCTACCTCTTGGATTTTGTCCATAGTTCCAATCAGGATCGGTTGCAACTGCACGAACACCATCCGAATCTAAGTGAACACCCCAGTTACCTAACTCCTGACTTGGATTACCGCCATTATATGCGGTTTGATTGGCAGCAAACAAATGTGCTTGTTGAGTCCAAGTCCCATTATCTTTATACATCACAAAACAACCACCGACAGATGCGTTTGTGTTGCTTGGTGCATTATTACTGAACCAATTATTACCACCTGCTCCTATTGCACAATATTGTCCGTTTCCGGACATGTAGATATTTCTTAGAAGTTCTTGTGAATTACTATAATTTACTCCTGGCCAACCAGATGTGTGATTGATGGTGTTAACCCATGACCATGTTGTCGCTTCAGCACTATCTCTTTCTATGAAGTACGTGTAACAAGTTCCGTTTCCTGGATTATAGTTGACGGCAACATTCATACCAAATCTGTCTATAGAAGCAGATAGGTTTGCGTTTCCAGCATTGCCAAGTGCAGCAGGTGTTTCACCTAAACTATTCAGTTCTGCTATCATGTCCGCACCGTCATACTCAGCAATCCAATGTCCAGCAGAATCGCCTTCTTTGTAAATATAAAATGTTGGACCAGAACCACCATACCCTGCAGAGTTGACGTCAAGGATTCTTTTACCATCTCCGCTCATCTGGAATCCCATATTAGCATCTGTTGCTCTAGCATCATTACCCAATGTGTTTGCATTGTTTTGAAACTCAGAGGAATCCAATATAGCACTAGAGTTGTAGCTAATTACGAATGATTCTCTACCGAAAGGAGCAGTATTGTTAGTGCGATCATATATCACTATTGCAGAACCTGCGGCAGAACTTGTAGCAACCCTTTTACCGTCATGCGATATAGCAGTATATTTTCCATGCTGGTCATACTGATGTTGGCCATAGTTTTGACCACCAGAACCAAACTCGGTTCCCCAAGAAGGATATACAAGTTCTCCTAATGTACCTGATGAGCTGTCCCAAGTAGGAAAGGGTAAATCAAGTATGGGTTTCAGTCCAGTATATGAGATTGTAATTGTTTTTTGTGCCGTGGAAATACCGTCGGTTGCTGAAAATGTATATGTAAAATCACCACCGTCAGAATCAGTTAAATTACCTATAGTGACGTTGTTGAATACACTATCTGCACTTAAAGGTGTAAAGGTCCACACCGATGAATCACGAGTTAATGTTACAAAATACTGACCAGAATCAGAAAAAGTACCGCCGTATGTAACATTACCATCAGGGTCTGATGCTGGATTGGATATTATCAAAGGTGTTGCAGAATCAACTATCGCAAACGTGGCATTAATATCACTATCAAAAGATGGATTTTGATTTACAAGAGAAACGTTGTACCAACCAAGTCCGTTACTTAAATATAAACGACTAGGATTTTGTACCAGCGCTTGAGTTCCTCTGGTCAGTCCAGTTACAGGTAAAAGTCCAAGACTGTCATACACAGCAATATCATCTCTAGGATCTAATATACCAAGAACAGTTGCTGAATCTACACTGGTGGCCAAATTACCAAACACATCTTGTTTGATATCACCTGTTGATGTAATTATATTTGCAAGTTTACGATTTAAACTCACAGCTCAAACTCCACTGATGGAACCGTAAAGTTTGCATTGTATCTTGACTTACCAATCGTAATTCTAAAGTCTTGTATCGTTCCTGTAAACTGATTGTTTGTTGCTGAATACGGTGTATTGTAAGCTGAATAGTAATTACCGATTACGGGCCTGCCTTGTTTGTAATCATAGTTGTTTGTCCATGTAGAACCGGTTTGTGATCCGTTTACAAAAAGTTTATGGTCATTGCCGTTTCTTGTTACAGCCCAATGCTGCCAACTTCCTCCAGAAAATGTACCAGTGATTCTGTTAGTGCCATCGACTTTATAATAAAGGCTGCTAGACTCAAGATGCAGGTGAGGTGTCTGTTTGCCAGCCGTAGTATTTTCAGCTCTCATGAATGACCATACAGTTCTGGCCAATGTATTTGTGGGTCTAAACCAACCTTCTATTGTCCAATCTTGCGCGCCTAAGTAATATCTTGGGTCATCAAACTCTGGAGTGAGTTCAATATAATCACCTGAACCATCAAAGAACACAGCTCCTGTCTGTCCTTTATCTGAATTGAAAGGCGTAATTGTATACACATTTACTCCACTAGCAGGTTGTGCAAGCACATTTACCGTTTTCATGGCATTTGCCGCAGCAGCATCATATATTTGTTTATTGTGATTTTTATTATTCATCAACAATTTTGTATTTGCCAATATAGTTAAAGGAGCCGGAGTTTGCAAAGTATTATTGAATGGTGGTGCAAAATCACCTGTATAAACTGCACTATGTGTAACTCGAGCATTTGAAATCCATCCATTAAACTCATTGTTTAAACTATTGCCGTTCCAATCAATACCAATTGATCCTTGCAGAGGAGCGGGCTGGTTGGTTGGTGTTCCACTTAAGGCTGTACCTTGACCGTTAACGTATACCTTTGCCTGTGTTGAAGTTTTTACCAATGCTAAATGGTTCCAAGAGTTAAATGCTACCTTATGAGTTGTATTTGCTAATAAATTCTGCCAAGCTGTACCAGTAGCATTCGACAAATATCCATAGCACGTACCGGTAGCGGTAACTCCAAGTAATGCTCTGTATGTGCTAGCATTTCTCAAACTAAACACAGCTTGAGGTTGTGCATTAGTGTTTAAAGGATATATCCATGCTTCCATAGTAAAGTCAGAAGATCCGAATCCAAAGACAGTGGCATAATCTGTAACAAGTAATCCTGAATATGCAGCTTTTGAGAAGTAAACAGACCCGTCACTGTCTCCTTGTGAAAACGTTTTGTAATCACCATAACTCCAGGGAGAGTTTGCTGCTCTTCTTTCTGTATGAATAGGTCTATTAGCTTGATCTGCATAATTAAATACATAAGGACCTAATCCTGCTCTTAATCTATCAGTTGCGGGAGCAGGATAATTATTAGTAAAACCACTATTAGGATAACTTGGTGTAAAGTTTGAGGTCTTTACTGCATCCAACATAGTGACTCTCATGTCTCTAATATATCCATGGAATTGAGCGTAGTATCCTCCACCTATAGCAAATTCATTTACAGTACCACCTAATGCATCGTATGTTGTTGTTCCACCTAATGTCTGTTGCTGACCATCAAGGAATATTCTTATTGTTCCATTATCGACAGAAACAGCAATGTGGTACCACTTATGAAGATCTAGAACCGTAGATGTTGTGGTCCTTCTTCTACTTCCATTAAACCATGTAAACTCTAATGTTCTACCAGCGACAGGGCCAAAAGCCGGACCATAAGCTGTGGTATTATCCCATGCATGATTATCGTGGAAGACTGCTGGTATTGGATCAGGATTGCCAAAAGTTGCTGGCTCCTTAGTCATGTAAATCCAAGCCTCAATATAGAACGTGGTTGTAGCTTGAGCTATACATCCATATCCAGTACCAGATATTGCATTCTGTATGTTATTGTCTCCAGTAAAACCGAATGAATAACCACCGTCTCTAAATGGAGACATATTAGATACAGTAGGAGGAATAGTACCATTCGTAGTCATTGCAGCACTATCACCATTGGAATCTAAATAATAAAAATCATTATTTGCTGTACCCGAACCAACTGATTTTAATAAGAAAGCAGTAACTTGCGATGAATCAACTGGACCTCTCACATAAGGATCCGGTAATGCTAATCCATCGTATGTAATCGTAATTGTTTTTACAGCTTGGTTTATATTATCCGATGCAGTGAACGAATATGTAAATGTACCTCCATTGGAATCTGGTATGTTTCCAAGAGTCACGTTGTCATACACACTATCTGCCGATAAAGGAGTAAATGTCCAAACAGAAGAGTCTCTCGTAAGAGCAACAAGATACTGGCCAGAGTCAGACATTGTACCACCGTATGTAATTATGGCATCTGGGTTGTCTGAGTCGGATGCAGGATTGCTGATAACAAGAGGTGTCTGTGAATCAATAATAGAGAATGCTGAATTTATATCAGAGTCAAACTGAGGTGTAAGGTTGATCAATGACACATTGTACCAACCACTACCGTTTGATACATAAAGTCTTTTATTTGCTTCAACAAAAGCTTGGTCACCTTGAGATAACCCACTTGTCGGCAAAGAGTCTAATGTACTAAGATAAGATAAACCGATACCAGCAGTGTCAGCGATACTCACTACCGCTGCAGAGTCCACGGTATTTGTAGCCGGGGCATTGTCTAATGCAGATGCTTTTACATCACCATCTGGTTCTACCAGTTCCGCCAAAAGACGGTTGATACTCTTTGCCATGTTTTACGCCTGTGATTCTGACCATGTTATTCTTGAAGAAGCAGTGAATGGTTCAGAAGCATTAATGGATGATGTATCAACAACCTGTACAGCAACCGTTAGAATATCTGGACCGTTCGGGAAGATGCCGTCTCCACCTAATATTGAGTTACCCATGTCGATCAAGTCGCCTAGTGGGAAGTTGGATGATATTGAGTTACCGTCTACGCCACCAGCCGCTCGGAAACTAAACACTTCCGTACCACCTGTAATCTGATCATTTGATTCGTGTTTAATTAGCTGAGACAATGAAGGAGATGCCACATTTTCCCACGATACGTTTGTTATATC